>MDTE01148098.1_pt1 | contig 44395 bp, 30 predicted proteins | sample 811231 | NCBI WGS metagenome assembly MDTE01 (sample SAMN05326651, study PRJNA326480) | marine metagenome | isolation source: seawater | place: Indian Ocean: Red Sea | collected 2010
CTGGCGGCGGACAAAGGCAGGGAAAGTGACCCGGGTCCCGAGCGACTGGGTGATCCTGACAGCGGTACGGTGACAGACCCTAACGTCAAGGCCGCCCTGGCTGGCGTCAAAGCCGCCTCGACCCAGAAATGGACCGGACGTGTCCACTTTGATTTCTGGGGTTACCCGACGACGGACGAAGGAGCGAATATTGCCGAGCGCGGTGATGCCGCGACACGCCCGCAGGACCATTGGAGCTTCCGGCGTTTGCGGTTCGGCCCTGCTGGTGACCTCGGCGAAAACATGAACTACAAGATTGAGATGGAGTTCGCCGCGCCGAACAAGATGGCCTTCAAGGATGCCTACTTGGGGTGGAAAAATATCCCTGTACTGCAGACGGTGCAACTGGGTAATCAGAAGCGGCCGTATGGTTTGGATCACCTCAACAGTAGTCGTTACAACGTCTACACAGAACGGCCCTACATTGTTGAAGCGTTCAATCAAGATGCTCGTCGATTCGGCCTGCTCTCCTACGGTATTTCCGAAGACCAGGCGTGGAATTGGCGCGGTGGCGTGTTCCTGATGGAAGACGTCGCGACGACAGGCAAATACAAGGCCGTCGATGGTGCTGGTGACGATTACCAGCATCACCAGGCGGAGCTGGCCAGTCGCATTGCCAATACCTTTGTCTGGGAAGATGGCGGCCGTACCTACGCGCACTGGGCTCTCTCCGGAAGTATTGCCGATCCGGATGACAGTGGTACGGAAGAAGCCCGCTTCTACACACGTCCAGAAGCCCGCACGCAAAAACGCTGGCTGAATACGGGCAAGATTCTGGGTGCAGAAGACTATATGTTGTTTGGTGCCGAAATGGCGTTCAACATGGGTGCACTCAGCATCGTCGGCGAATACCAGAGCGTCAACATGACCCGTAACAACGGGCTTAGTGACCTCACTTTTGACGGTGGTTACATCTACGTTGCTTACTGGTTAACTGGTGAATACACACCCTGGTCGCGCAAGTCAGGTACGCTGGGACGTACGTTGCCGATCACTCCCTGGGATCCGGCCAATGGTCTGTTCACCGGTGCCTGGCAAGTTTCGGTTCGTTACTCAACGGCCGATTTCACGGATGGCATTGGCGATAGTGCGATTTACGGTGGTGAAGGCAACTCGATCAGTGCCGTCGTCAATTGGTGGTGGAATGCGCGAGCTCGCGTCCAGTTCAGTTACATGCATGGTGCGATCGCCGACTCGAAAGTCGTCGAAGGTGTGTATGACGCCCAGGCAACAGCACATGATGATGACTACAGCATTATCGGTGTTCGCTGGATGGTTGACTTCTAAACGAGGAGTATAAATTCAGGTCCGCCTGCCTGAGTTTGTTTATGCCCGCGGGAGTGTGACTCCCGTGGGTATTTTTTTGCGCCGCGAAAAATCAATCGTTGTGCTCTTCGCCACAGGCAGTTGTGCCGGGACAGGATACTGTTCTGGTACCCAACGGAGTGGTGCGTGGCAGGTTGGAGTTCGGCGCGACGAACCGCAGCCAGAGGGCAATGATGCCACGGTCACTCAGAGGCAATGCGGTCCTATTGTCAGCGTCTGCGCCGCGCTTGTTGCGTCTCGCCCCAGGTTTGCAGGTAGAGGCCAATGGCAGCTCGTGTGGCAGGCGTGGCGGCGCGGATCGCGCGCTGTGCGGCGGGCGTCAAAAGCGCTTCGCTATGGCGGTGGTATAAGTGGGCGGCCTGAGCGACGACTGCGGCATCGTAGCCGGCTAATGCGCCCAGCAAGCCTGGCAGATCCCCAGCTGCTGCGGCGACATGTTGCTGGGCGAGTTCGCGAGCACTTGTCGATTGGCCGTCTCCATCGACATCCAGCCAGATCGCCCCGGAACAGCCGACCACAGTGGTCTGTGGATTGTCCGAGGTGGGTTGGTACGGTTTGGCGGTTGGCCAGTAGAGCTGTCGGATGCCCGGGCCGGTGGCCAACGCCACCAGGTGGACATCGTGAGGCGGCCGGGGGAATTGCCACGACTGTTTCCAAATGATCCCCTCACCGGGGCGTTGTGCCTCTATGTCGATGGTTTGCTCCGCGATGCGCTGACCATTGGCGAACAGGGCTACACGCTGCGCCTGCACCCAATGCGGACCACGTACGCAGACCTCGACGTGAAGCTGCGGTGACACAATGGTCGCGCAGTCTCCCGGCCGGAACGTCTGGTTCACAGTCAGGTCGGTTAACAGGCCGTAACTCATCAGTACGCGCCCAGCTACCATTTGACGCGCGGCAGCTACACGATCGATCTTGCCGACGTCCTTGTCCGGACTGCGGATGTAGGTGCGTGCCTGGCCGACAAAGTGCCGTCCCACGTCGTGGGAGTCACTACTGCCGATCGGTGTTACGCGATGGCCGTGGTTCAGCAGCCCTAGCCAGTCGTGAAAGAGCTGGAGCGGATCACTCTGGGTGGCGGCGGAATTGACGATTTCCATCGCATTGAATCCGATTGGCCAGCCTCGCAGATTGTCACCTACGAGCGCGTGATGCCAGGCAGGGCCGAGAGGCCGGACTTGCGAGTGTAGATCGCGGCCATGATTGAGAATGACCACCTGCACATCGTCCACTTTGCCGATGGCAGCAAAGACGCTCGGCCAGTCGGTGCCGGTGTGGTCGGGGACGGCTGCACCAGGAGCCACAGGAAAGATGTTGAAGTGACCGACGGGCGTGGTGACTTCGTTCCCAATCACTGGCGTAAACCGGGAATCGAGCTTCATTGTTTGGGCCAAAGGCTCCAGGTCTACGTGCCGGTTGTGTTCGGTGGTGATTGGAAGTTCGATCCCTTCACCTGCCAGGGTGATCATCCGCTCTAAGGCAGTAGCGTCACCGTGCCCGGAATGGGTCAGCGTGTGGACGTGTGGGTCGCAAGCTACGTAGCCACGGGTGTCCACCTCGCGATGGATTGTCAATGTCAGCCGGCGTTCGGCACCCTGCTCGAGTGAAAGCCGGGCTGTCGCCAGTGAGTATTCAAAACCGCGGCCAGCGTAGAGTGTGTAGTCGCCGGTCGGCAGCCCGATCCAGGCGGATCCGCTGGCGGTGTAGACGATTCCCGGTCGAACTGCCAGTTGGTCGTCTGAGACAGCACCAACGGACTGTAGGGAACCAGCACTGTTGAGGATGGTCAAGCGACAGGGAGTGGTTTGTCCGGTATCACGATCGATCACAGTGACGTGCAGCCGGGCGTCTCGCAGTACCTGGTTGGGTGCCCGCGGGTGCAGTGCGATCTCTCCCACACGGATGTCATCGGTGCCACGCTGGGCCGTGGAGGAAATCTTCAGGTGATTGCCCGTTTTTCTCAGAGTACCTGCAGGGACGGAGAGATAGACACGCATGTCATTTTCGTCGCGCTGCAAGCGTCCCAGCATCTTGCCATTCAGTCTTACGGACCACAATTGTTTGACGTCCTGTTGTCGCAGGGAGAGTGTACTGATTTGCTGGTCCGGTGAGGCGGTAAAGGACAGTTCCAGATGATCACCCTGAGCTTGTTCTGGGAAGTTATTCCACTCGCGCTGTTCACCGGATCGCAGGTGTCGTAGCGACGTCAGTAACTGTTGTGGTGCCGATTCTTCTGCCAGCATCGAAACGGTTGGAATTATCTTGAGCAGCAAGAACGCAACCAGCGCGATGTAGCACCTGGGGCGGTGGGCACACGGGCCAGGTGAGGCAGTCCGACAGGCTCGTCTCTGGACTTCGACGTCGTATGGGTGTTTTGCTTTCATGTTCTCTCACACTGGCGTGTCCCGGCTGTCACGCAGGAAGGAGCCGCGTTCCAGGAGTTTCGCAGGTCCAGGATTTTAGTAGGAAGGTACAAATGGCTGCTGCGCTGCATTGGAGGTGACAGCCAGCCAGAAGGCAACCCTGGAGAGCAATCTGCCCAGCAGAATGTTTCTAGGCGAGAGCGCGGGCTTGCTGTCGCCTGCAGTCTCGGTGCGTTATGGTAGAGGCCGGGCAGGTTCCGGAATGACTCCAGGTAACCTGCTCTTTGCTGGAGAAAAGTCCACCCTGAAATGACCGACCGAATTGCCTACTGCTGGAGGTTTACGCCATGCATCGACGTCATTTTCATCGTCGCCTGACCGGCACAGCCGGAGCGTTGACTGCGCTGGCACTGACCCGTCGAGGTGGTGCGGCCGCTCCACCTGGACTGACCGCTGCACAGCTGCTGCGCGACAAACAACGAGCGGTACCCTACCCGAAGCCAACCGGCCAGCGCAACGGATTTGACAGCGTCGATATGCACGAGGTGTGGCGTGTACAGCAGCTGCCCGCGGTGCGAGTGAAATTGGAAGATGCGGGGAAACCACAGGCTGCACAATTGGCGGATGGTACGATCCTGGCCGCAGGGTTTATTGAGCCGCCGGTGCACAAAGAGTCACACTGCACGTTGCAGATTTCGACAGACAATGGACGCACGTTTTCCAAACCTCGTGTGTTATCGATGCCGGGACGCACTAATGGATTTCGCGCGCTGCGCAATGGAACGCTGATACTTGGGCACACCGGCGGCATCAGCCGCTCGACCGATCAGGGGCAGACCTGGCAGACGTTTGAGTTGCCGGCAGATGTAGTGCCGGGAGAGACGGGTGCACTAACAATGGGTGAATGTCACGGTCCCATCGAGCTGGGCGATGGGACGCTGATGATGCACATCTGCCGTGTGGTGGGCGGGTACCAATGGGCCGCTTACGTGATTCGGTCGACCGATGACGGGCGCACCTGGGGAGACGTCACACGGGTGCCCACGCGGACCGACTCTGATGAGGTCAGTTACGCGTATATTCCACCGCTGAATCGTATCTATGGCGTGACGCGATCGAGCGCAGCGCAGATCCGCCGGGTCAAGGAGTTTGCTGACCGGGTGCCAGGTGGACGGAATGCACCGCTGGGATCCGAAGCCGGGGACGCGGCGTTCCAGTTCTATTCCGATGACGGTGGACGCAGCTGGACTGACCCCATTCCGACGGGACTGGGAGTCCTGCAAGCCGCAGGTGCTTACCCGCTGTATCTGCGCGATGGCCGTATGCTGTTGCTGTACGGGAATCGACAGTTTCCCTATGGCACGCAGGTCGTCGGTAGCCACGATCACGGACAGACGTGGGCACTCGATCAGCCGATTATCCTGTCTTGGCACAGTTGGTCTGGTTACTGCGGGCACCCGCGGAGTGTCCAACTACAGGATGGGTCAATTCTGACTGGCTACTACACGCACCGCATCGACAATCCGGGGGATGGCCCGGTTGATCCTGGCAGGAACGCCGCGCCGCCGCATCACAATCAGGCTGATACCGGCGAGCTCGTACGCTGGCGGGTTCCTGACAACTGGCCGAACAAAGCGTGACGGGACGAACCCGCCGCCGGGCACGTTTTGCAAGGACGCTTTACCTGGACTTTCGTTTCCGTTTTACTCGCCTGCGGAATGGACCGTTGGCCGAGCCATTTTGATTGTGAGCATCCATGTCCGACCATCCGCATTCGGCTGCGACTGCCCAGTTGCCGACCTCTTTCCTGGGCTATCTGAAATCGACCGGTCCCGGTCTGGTTGTGGTGCTCACTTGGCTGGGCGCGGGCGACATCGTCGACATGGGAGTGGCGGGGGCAAACTACGGTTACTCACTGATGTGGGTGCTTGTACTGGCGGTGGTCATGCGGTTCTTGTTTGTCTCGTTGATTGCGAAGTACCAACTCTGCAATTCGCGTGGAGAGGGGGTACTGGACGGGTTGGCTCGTCTGCACCCAGGGTATGCACCGTTGTTGTTCGTGGCGGCGATTGTGATGGGCCACGTTTACGGATCGTACATGACGGTTGGTGTGGGTGAGGCATGCCGCAATGTCACTGGGCTGGGCGAGGTCTGGATGTGGGCACTACTCTGGAACGGCCTGGCTTTGGTGCTGGTGACGCGACCGCAGTACCAGGTCATCGAAACCTTGTTCAAAATCTTTCTGGCCGTGCTATCCGTATCGTTGTTGGGGACAGCGCTGTGGGTGGGGCCCGAGCCAGCAGCGATCTTGCAAGGTTTTTATCGTCTCGAAATGCCGGAACAAGCCGGACAATTTGATCCGCTCCTGGTGGGGACGGCGATGCTGGGAGCGATCGGCGGCTCGCTGATGAACTTTGTGTATCCTTATTTTCTTGATGCCAAAGGTTGGCGTGGCCCCGGATTCCGGCGGCTGCAAGTGTATGACTTCTTGTTGGCGGTGGGCGTGATGATCGTGCTCAATCTGGCGATCTGGACTTTGGGGGCAAAACTACTGTGGCCGGATCACTCGATCGAAGAAATGGACGACCTGCCGCGCCTCCTCAGCGAGGTGCTTGGATCGGGCGGAAGGTGGCTGTTTTATGTCGGCATCTTTTCCGCCATCTATACGTCTTTGATTGGACATGCGATCGGCTTGGGAATGATGGGTAGCCATGCGTGGCTGCGGTTGCGCGCCTCTGGAGATCAGATGTTTACCGTGGCCGACTACCGCACACATCCGTGGTACCGAGTGATTGCGATCTTCTGTCTGATTTCACCACTCATTTGGACTTTGCCAGGGATGCCCGACTTTGTCACCTTGACGTTGGTTGCCAATGGCGGCCAGATCATTCTGCTGCCAGTCCTGGCGGCAGGCCTCTGGAAGATCACAGCGTCTGCACAACTGATTGGTACAGAGTACCAGAATCGACCGTGGGAAAATCTGGTGATGGCAGCCTGGCTGGTGCTCTCGGTAATTGTCGCAGTGAAGGCGATTCAAGCGATTTGGAATGTTCTGCAGGCGTCGCCAATCGTGGAGAGCTGAACGCGTGCTCTGTGGGATGCGATGGTGGATGTGAGGAGGTAAGCGTGGCAACTGATCCGATGATCCAGCGACCGATCTGGGAAACGTTGCTGGAATCCGCGCAGCGTCAGGAGTTGATTCCAGGGCATGAGGGGCTGCCATCGCGGCCCGATGTGTTGGTCGTGGGTGGCGGGATTGTGGGACTTTCCATCGCGCTGGAACTGTCGCGGCGCGGTGCTGGCCAAGTGTTGCTCGTTGAACAGGATGAGCTGGCTGCTGGTGCTTCCCGGGCAAACGGTGGGGGACTGTTTGCCGGCCAAATGCGTTCCACATTTCCTACTGCGTTCCGAGCACTTGGCGTGGAAAGCCGAGAAATGTTTGCCGCCTGGGCGGAGGAAGACTGGGCGGACTTCGATTGGCATCGCGGTGGCTCGCTGGCAGTACCCCCGGATGAATTTCCCTGCCCGTTGTCCGAGTACGCTGCTGCCGAGCAGGCTGCCGGTCGGGGTGCCGAGTTGATCACCGGTAGCGCGCTTCGTGAATGTGAGCCAGCACTCGCCGAGTCGGTGGAAGCGGGCCTCTACTATGCGGAGGATGCCACGGTGAATCCGCTCCGGTTAGCGGTCGGGCTGACGCGTGAATTGACGCGCCGTGAAGTACGCCTGGCAACGGGAGTCCACGTGGCACGTCTGCAGGGGGCGGCTGGCAAGATCGAAACGGTTGAGACCACTGCCGGGACGATTTGCCCAGGGCAACTCATTTTGACGACGGGGTGGTCGGCGGCGAAGTTGTTGATGCCATTAGGTATCAAGGTGCCCTTGGCACCGGCCAAGGGACAGGCGTTGGCCAGTGTCCCGTTGCCGCCGTTGTTTGGGCAGAACGTGATGAGCGGGCAACTTCAGCGACAGCTGCCGACTGGCCACGTGATTGCCGGTGGAACCGTTGAATACGTCGGTCCGGATCGCGAGATCACCACGGCGGCCACCCAGAGGGTGTTGGAGCTTGCCCGGCAAGCGATTCCCGCACTGGCGGACGTTGCCTTTCCCCACGTGTGGACCGGTTTGCGGCCCCACACTCCCGATGGGATGCCGATTATTGACCGACTGCCGTCCTGGGATAATGCGTATCTGGCTGCCGGGCATTTTACCAAGGGTGTGTTGCTGGCGCCGGTGACAGGGCGGTTGCTAGCGGAGTGGCTGGTCACTGGTCGGCCGTCGGCCGCGCTGGAGATGTTTTCGTTGGCACGTTTTGGCTGACCTACCAGCCGATCTGGATCCGGGAACCTGCATGTCACCCGCTTTCGGGCTGGGCTAAGATAGAGGTTTGCGCAGGTCTTCCGCCAGCGCAGTTTCGTTCAGCTCAGCGCTGGGCTGTGATGTTGGGTCGTGAGCACCGCGAGGAATACGATGCGACCTCGAATTCTGTTGGTCTGGTTATTGGCCGCACAGCTGTCTGCGGCCGCAGAGAACGATCCACTCCACTGGTCGTTCCGGTCACTGCAGCAAGTGGTGATGCCCGAGGTACCTCCGGCAAGTCGCGGCCACAACCCGGTGGATGCGTTTGTTACCGCGGCGCAGGTAGTTCAAGGAGTGCAGGCAAGCCCGCCGGCACAACGGGAAGTTCTGATCCGGCGACTCTATTTCGGGTTGCTCGGTTTGCCCCCGTCACCGAGCGAGTTGGACGCTGCGGTACAAGACACGACGCCCGACGGGTATTCGCGGTTGGTCGAGCGTTTACTCGCCTCTCCCCAATACGGGGAACACTGGGGGAAGTTCTGGTTGGATGCGGCCGGCTATGCTGACTCCAACGGCTACTTTAACGCGGACACGAACCGTCCCTGGGCGCATCAGTATCGAGACTATGTGATCCGTTCCTGGAATGCAGATACCCCTTACCCTCAATTCATTAAGGAACAGCTCGCCGGCGATGAACTGGCCGACTTTGCGCCCGGAGATCCGGTTACGGAGCGGGTGGTCCGGTTGTTGACTGCCACCCACTTTTTGCGCAACGGTCAGGATGGCAGTGGAGAAAGCGATGGGAACCCAGATGAAGTCATCGTCGATCGCGCCACCGTCCTGGAGGGGACGCTGCAGATCGCGATGAATACATTACTGGGACTTACGATTCAATGTGCGCGTTGTCACGATCACAAGTTTGAACCGATCACGCAGCGGGAATACTATCAGCTGCAGGCCGTGTTTTATCCGGCGTTTCCCGCGTTGCACAACGATTTGTGGCGCACTCCGCAGCAGCGTTTCATCGACGTACCGCTGCCGCAGACGCTGGCCAGGTGGCAATCACGCGAGACGCGGCGGGATGCCCTGGTGGCGCAGGCACGGCGGCAACTGGCCGAGTGGGTTGCGGCAAATCGTCCTCCTGCGGCAATCCACTTTGCGGATGATTTTCAGACTCCTGCTGGCAAACTGGTGAACTGGTCCAGCACGGCGCCTGGAGATGACGCTCCAGGGGGGCAGCCCGTCGTTCAGATTGACTCTGCAGAGGCTCCCGGTGCCCTGATTCGCGATGGCGTCCTGGAGATTCACGAAGCGGGCCAGAGCGGTAACCGTTGGCTCTCGACACGTGAGGCGATCGACTGGACCCCTGCCGCCGAGGGTGAGTGGATCCAAGTGACATTTGATCTCGTCGATGACAAAATAGATCCTGCTGGCAAATCTGCGGCGCGCATCGGGTATTACATCGCGCTGCACGATTATGACGACAGCAGTTCGCGGGCGGGTGGGAACCTGCTGGTCGATGGGAATCCTGGCGGGCCGACGTACGTCCAGCTCGATTATCCTGGTTCTGACCAGCGGAGTCTGGGAGCGATTACGGAAACACGGTATCGCCCAGGCCGCAATTATGGCGTACGCATCACACGCCTTGCTGGCAATCAATTCCGCTTGCAGCATGTGGTGGATTGGCGGCCGGAAGATAAATCGATCACGCTGCGAGCAGACGACTTGCCCGATGGTGGATTTGGGGTGGAATATTGTTGTGATCGCAGTTTCCGCATCGACAACGTCCTCATTGAAAGTAACACGGCGCAGGGAGGCACTGCGGTTGACGCAGATCTCTGGAAGGTCTTTTACGAGCAGTACCAGCGCCGTGCGGAGACGTTGCGCGAGCTGATCGAAACACGCGCCAAGCAACGGCAGAAAAAGCCAGGACGCGTTGCCTGGGTGACCGATGTGGCCCGGCCGGCACCCGTGGTTCATGTTCTGGAACGAGGACTTTACGCGGAACCGGGCGCCGCGGTCGTTCCGGGAGGGTTGCTGCGTTTGACAGACGCGGACAACCCGTATGTGGTTCCTGGACCGGAGACGCCGGCACGTTCCAGCGGCCGCCGTCGCGCTTTGGCAGAATGGCTGACTCGCGACGGATCACGTCCGGCAGCTCTGCTGGCACGCGTCCTCGTCAATCGGGTATGGAAGCACCATTTCGGCCGTGGACTGGTCCCGACACCCGACAATTTGGGGCAGTCCGGGACACCGCCTACACATCTGGAACTGCTCGATTATCTGGCGACGGAGTTCGTCCATAACGGGTGGAGCATCAAGATGTTGAATCACCAGATTGTGCATACTGCGGTATATCGGCAATCGAGTGCGCCGCGTCGTGCAGCACTCGCGGTCGACTCGCAGAACCGCTGGCTGTGGCGTTTTTCTCCCAGAAGGCTTGAAGCTGAGTCCATTCGCGACGCCATGTTGAGTGCCTCTGGTGAACTCGATAGGCGGATGTTTGGCAGATACGTGCCGACGACACGCAGGCCCGACGGAAATGTCGTTGTGGAGGAAAGCCAACGTGGTTCCAGGAGACGTGGGATTTATCTGCAGCAACGGCGCACCCAGATCAATTCCCTGCTCGCACTGTTTGATGCACCGTCGATGGTCAGTACTTGCGGCGATCGCAACCGCTCGACGGTACCGTTGCAATCGTTGGCTTTGTTGAACTCCACTTTTGTACGCCAGCGCGCGCTGGCCATGGCTGGCCGAATTCTGGGTGATGATCGAAGTGGGGAGTCTGGTCAAATCAAACGTGCTTTTCGATTGGCACTGGGACGACCTCCGGTGAGCGCGGAGCACGCAGCTGCTGTGGAGTTTTTGGGAAAACAACGAGTGGTGTACGCAGCAGCTGCAGATCGCGATCGCAGAATCTGGACCGACTTTTGCCAGATGTTGTTTGCCAGCAATGCGTTTTTGTACGTCGAGTAAACGTGTTGCGCCGGCGCGGGACATGGCCAGGAGAGAATCGGAGTGAGACAGAGAATCAAATCATCGAAGCTGCCTAACTTTCGAGTCAACCGGAGAAATGCCCTGACCGCTGCGGCCGGGGGGGTCGGAGTGCTGGCACTCAAACAACTACTGGCGGCGGACACGGCACGCAATGACGGACCTCTCTTTGCACCGACAACCCACCATACACCGCGCGCCAGATCTGTCATTTTACTGTTTCAAAATGGTGGCCCCAGTCAGATGGATCTGTTTGATCCCAAGCCGGAACTGGCGCGCCAGCAGGGGCGGCCCTATCCGGGTAAAGTTGAAGCACATTTTGACAAACAGGTGCGCAACCTGCTGGCCTCACCCTTTCGCTTTGGCCCACGTGGCGACTGTGGCATGGAGCTTTCGGAAACGTTGCCGCATCTTGGTGGAATTGCAGATGACATCACTCTTGTTCGTTCGATGGTCACGGACTCCGTTGATCATGAACAGGCGTTACGTGTGATTCACACCGGCAACCCATTTGCTGGGAAAGCGTCCTGGGGATCCTGGGTCGTTTACGGGCTTGGGACGATGCGTGAGGAGCTGCCAGCCTACGTTGTGCTGACGGATCCGGCAGGCTTGCCGATTGACGGAACTCGCAATTGGTCAGCGGGATTCTTGCCTGCGGTATATCAGGGGACACAGTTTCGTTCACAGGGTTCTGCGGTCTTGAATCTGTCTACTCCAGGTGATGTCAGTCCGCTTGCGCGGCGACACCAGTTTGATTTGCTGCGGCAATTGAATGCGGAACATCTCAAGGGACAGCCGCAGGATGCGGAGTTGCAGGCGCGGATCAGCAACTACGAACTGGCGGCACGGATGCAATCTGCGGTTCCGGCGGTACTCGATATCGGTCGTGAGACACAGCTCACCCGTAGGTTGTACGGCTTGGACAATCCGGTGACTGCCGATTATGGAAAACGTTGCTTGATGGCTCGACGACTCGTCGAACAAGGCGTTCGTTTTGTCAGCATTTACTTGCAGTCGCAGCCATGGGACACCCATAGCAAGAATGCGCAGAGTTTACGAGGTTTGTGTGCGCGGACCGATCAGCCAGCGGCCGCGCTGGTGACGGATCTCAAGCGGCGCGGACTACTGGATTCGACGATCGTTCTGTTTGCTGGGGAATTTGGCAGGCTGCCGGTGTCGCAGGGACCCGATGGGCGCGATCACAATCGTCACGGATTTTCCGTGTGGTTGGCCGGCGGTGGTTTCAAACGTGGCTATGTGCACGGAGCCACAGACGAGTTGGGGTATCAATCGGTCGAGGACATCGTTTCGGTCCACGATCTGCACGCGACCCTGTTGCATGCCCTGGGCCTGGACCACCGGCGGTTGCATTATCCGCACGAAGGTCGTGATGACAGCTTGACGGATGAACCCGTGACGGGCGCGGAAGTGGCCGCTGCGTTGCTGGAAACAACGTCAGCTTGAGGCGAGGCCAGGTGGCTTTAACTTCCCGCTGCGGTCAGCTGGAGGCGGTTTCCGGAAGCCACTGCTGGAAAAAGCGTAACCAGTTCGCGTACAGGATGTTGTCGATGTCCTGATGGCTATAGCCTCGATCTGCGAGTATGGGGCCCAGGTGCTGCAAATCTGCTGCCGTCTGGAAATCACCAGGCATGTGGTTGGTACCGCCGATGTCACTACCAATCGCGGCATGATGCGAGTTGCCTGCTAGGTTGCAGATGTGATCGATGTGGTCTGCCACGGCGGTCAGAGAAAGTGCGCCGGGAGTTGAGGTGCCGTGGACCCAGCCCGGGACCAGCATCCAGGCATCGAGAACCGTTCCAATGATCCCGTCGCGCTCCAGGAGCCGCTGAATCTGTTCGTCGCTTAACTGGCGATCACCCGGTACCAATGCGCGGCAGTTATTGTGACTGGCAATCACTGGTCCGGTGAAGTGATCTAACGCCTGGTCGAGACTCTCATCGGACAGGTGGGAGACATCAAGAATCATTCCGAGCCGGTCCAACTCTGACACCAATGCGTACCCTGCCGTAGTCAGGCCACCAGCGACCCCGGTTCCGGCAGCGTAACGACTGTGGCCGAAATGGGCCAACATGACGCTGCGCAGTCCGGCTTCCCACCAGGATTCTGCCTGCCAGGGTCCCAGGATGGGATCGGCGCACTCCATCGAAACGATAATCCCGATCGGGAGTGTGTCGGACGGATTGAGTTTCCATTGTTGCCAATGGTTTTCCAGTTCCGTAGCCGATCGCAAGAGACGGATTTCGCCACGCTGTTGCAGCGCGTGATAGTAGGATAGTTGGCCTTGGGCACTGGCGTAGGCCATTTCGGGGGTGGCGAAATCGAGATCGAGACGACTGATCGGCTGGCTGTTGGGTGCGACGCGCGCAGCCAATGACGATTGGCAAACGGCGATATGGCCGTCGCGCAAAGCCGGCAGACTGACTGCGGCGCGAGTACGATCCTCAGCGTCGGTCATGCCTGTTTCGGCTGCGTTGATTTCAGCCACGGTGGCCCTTTGATCACGATTGTAGGCGAGCGCAAACAGCGCCAGGTCGAGATGCCCGTCAAAGATCAGTTGCATTGGGGTTCTCCAGCAAAGCCAGCCAGGACATATTTGTTTTCCTGCCGCTCCCACCATAGCGAGCTCTGGCAGTCGATTGAAGCGTGAGCTCAACAGGAGGGCACGCGGAGAGCTCTGGTTACGGTCGAGTCAGGTGTTACCCTTTACAGCAGATGAGCGCGTAGTCTGCAACTCGGGGCGCAGCTAGAATTCTGTTGGAGAGTGAAGTGGTGCTATGCCATGTCTCGTCTCCGCATCGTAGGACAGATAGTTTTCCGATAACAAGAGAGGGAACCCGTGGCAACGCTGCAATCCGAACCCGTGAAGATCGGTGTGATAGGCCTGGGACGTTTCGGGAAATTACACGCCGCGACGTTGAGTGGATTGGCCGAAGCGGAGCTGGTTGGGCTGGTGGCTCGGCGGCAGGCGAGTCTGGATGCGGTGGCCAAGGAGCATCCAGAGGTTCGCGGTTGGACCGACTTGTCACGAGCCATTGTGGAATCCGGCGCAGAGGCTTGGGTCGTTGCGTGTACAACGGCCTCGCATGTGGAAGTCACCAAGGAGCTGCTGGAAGCCGGAAAAGTGGTCTTGTTGGAGAAACCCGTTGCCGCAGATCTCTCCGGGGCCCGCAGCCTGGAACCACTTGTCGCTCCGAATTCAAGCAATCTTATGCTGGGGCACATTCTGCTGTTTAATAGCGAGTTTCGCCAACTTCGCGACGAAGTGGCAAAACGCGGCCCGCTGAGTTATGTCAACTGCGTCCGTCATCGGCCCGATTCAATCGTGTCCGCCTTTCCAGATGAAAATCCGCTGCAGGCTGCCATGGTCCATGATTTGTATTGTGTGCAAGCCCTGGTGGCTGGGGCGGACCCGCAGCACCTGAGCGCTCAATTCCATCGCACCTCGGATGGCGTGGTAGATCTGGCATTAGCCCAGTTGAAATGGCAAAACGGGCTGGTCGCATCGTTTGCGGCCTCGTATCTCACCCCGGAAGGCATGCCGCCACGCGGTTTTGACCGGATGGAATTATTTGGTACTGGCTGGTCGGCACGGATTTGCGCCAATCCCCGGCCACTCGAGGTGTGGGACCAGCGTGCCCAGTGGCCCTTGGCACTGGAGATCCTGGTGGGACCAGGAGGAGCGACGGGCATGATGGCGGAAGAATTACGTTGTTTCTGCCGCGTCGTCCGTGGCCAACAACCGGTACCGGCGGGCGCTACCTATCACGACGCGCTCCAGGTGCAGCAATGGATGGAGCAGTTGGAGTCGATTGCGGATTGACCGCGGCGGGGAAACACGGTCGCGGCCGGGTGGCCAGGGGCGGGAACCGGACAGCAGGCTACCAGCTGTTGCATCCACTGCAGCTACTGCAGCTGCTGCAGCTACTGCACCCGCTGCATCCACTGCAACTGCCGCATCCACTGCAGCTGCCCTCGGTGGCAGTCGCCAGGAAATTTCCCACGGATTTCAACCAGCTTTCGCCGCTGCCGGTCTTCTTGGCCTTGGATTTTGCCTTGGATTTTGCGGTGGCCGCCGCGGCGGCAGAACTCCTGGCGGCGGCGGCCCGGGCTGCTGCCTGCGAAGAAGACGTGTCAGTCTGCGTCTTGATGTTGAACAGCGGGTGGCTTTTCGCGTTGATTCCTTCGCCATCGAGGGTTTCCAGGTGGGTCCCGTTGGCGTCGACGACCACGCAGTTATTGCAGCGGATGCCTTGTTTCTGACACAGATCCGCCCAGAGCCAGGCGTAAAAGAAGGCTGCTTCGGTTCCGAAGCAGCCATTAAAGGCGGGGTCTACGTCAGGATTGTGACGCGCCAGGGGCATTTCACTGATTGTCGTGACTCGGCTGGTGGGGCGAACAATTCGGACCGAGGTGGAGACTTTGATGGCGTCGATTTGCATACGTTGCCGGAACGTATCCTGTACTTTTTCCAGAAAGCCAACCAAGGCCTTGCGTTGTCGGGACAGGAATCCGTCGTAGCTTGACTGGTCTTGGAAAACCATCGACAACTTGCGCACGACGACGGCTTCGTTTTCGTCCGCGGCGAGCACTTTCGGAAAAGCATTGACTACGAGTTGCACTGGATGTTCACCGACCGCATGGCTTCGCTGGACTTTCAGCTGGAGCAAATAACTTTGATGTCGCGTATTGTGGAGCAATATCAAGGTTAGCGAATCGAAAACCTGCAATTGTTGTTTTCCGAGTTTCTTGATTGTCTGTTCAAGGGCAGGTTTCAGGTCATCTGTCTTTCCCGTGAAATCATCGAACAGGATCTCACGATCTTTACTGATGCGGACAATGTCGTTGACTCCCAGTGAACGGAGCACGATGAAAAGTTGCTGGAGGATGGTGAGTGCCGAGAAGGTCTCTTGTTCTTCCTCGGGGGATTTCAGTCCTTTGGACAAGACTCCTGCCAGACGGCCAAACCCCTTTGTGGGTTTGGTTTTCACGAGCTCTGTTGCCGCGGATGGATCGACAGTGATGCGGGCCTGCAGGTACATGTTTGGTTTCTTTCGATCAGAAAGGCATTTCGCCGGTTTCGCAATGGGAGACGCGGGCGGCTAGAAGTTTGTCTTGGGGGGCGAGAACCTGTTTCGTTGAGTTGTCGTGTTGGAGTTGCGTCTGGCAGGAGGTTACCAGCTACTGCATCCACTGCAGCTGCCGCAGCTGCTGCAGCCGCCAAACGAGCCGCAGGTACTTGGCTTTTCGTATGCCCAGTTGATCGGTTTGATTTCAAGGCGATTCGGGTTGATTTTACCGTATTCGATGTTGTTGAAATCGATGTCTGGATCGGGGTGCGGGCTGCCCGGTTCAGGGAGCAGCAGACGGCCCATTGATTGCAGCCAGCTTTCGCCTCCGCCGGTTTGTTTGGCGGAGGATTTCGCGGTGGAGCCCGCCGCGGTGGTTGAAGCTACGGCAAACGCGGCGGCCGCCTTACTGGAGCCGGAGTTCGCGGCGAGAGATGGGGTGCTGGCGCTCAGCTTGAACAGTCGATGGCTCTTTGCCTCAACTCCCTCTCCATCGAAAGTTTCCAGAGGCAGGCCGTTGGCATCGACGACCAGACAGTTACTGCAGTGGATTGCCTGTCGCTGGCAGAGATCGGCCCAGAGCCAGGCGTAAAAAAAAACGGACTCGGTTCCGAAGCAACCGCTAAAGGCGGGGTCGACCTCGGAATTGCGGGTTGCCAGCGGCATTTCGGCGATTGTGGAAACACGACTGCTGGGGCGGACAATGCGGACCGACGTTGTGACGTTCACGGCATCGACTTGCATACGGTCCCGAAACGTCTTCTGGATTTTTTGCAGAAAGCCGACCAGTGCCTTGCGTTGTCGCGATACGAAACCGTCGTAGCGTGATTGGTTCTGGAACACCGCGGACAACTTGCGTGCTACAACGGATTCGTCTCCGTCTACGGCAAGGGCCCGTGGAAAAGCATTGATGACCAGTTGCAGAGGGTGTTCGCCAACGGCATGGGTGCGGTTGACTTTTAGTTGCAGCAGGAATGTCTGCTCCCGTGTGTTGTGGAGCAAAATCAAGGTCAGCGAATCGAAGACCTGTAGTTGTTGTCTTCCGAGCTTTTTGATTGTCTGTTCAAGGGCAGGTTTCAGGTCATCTGATTTTCCCGTGACATCATCAAACAGCACCTCGCGGTCCTTGCTGATGCGGACAATGTCGTTGACTCCCAGTGAACGCAGGACGATGAAAAGCTGCTGGAGGATGGTGAGTGCCGAGAAGGTCTCTTGTTCTTCCTCGGGGGATTTCAGTCCTTTGGAAAGTACGCCGGCCAGGCGGCCAAACCCCTTCGTCGGTCTGGTCTTCACAAGCTCTGTCGCCGCAGAGGGATCGACAGTGATCCGGGCTTGCAGATACATGGGTGATTGCTTTCCATCAAGGAGAGTTGAGCGTCTCACAGGCCCCGCATTCGGAGCTTACTGGCGGCCAATAGGTGGAGTTGGGAGGGCCGAATCGTGACTCGTACAGTTCGAGTGTACGTTGGTAGCGGTTGACATTCTCTTCGCTGCCACCACCCGGCGTGTGATGCATGTAACGTCCGAACTGCGTTTGGCAGAATTTCGCGTAGGCTCTGGTGAACAAGATCCACTCATGCCAGGCCAGGTCGACCACCAGGGAGGGAGTCAGGGGGCGACCGTACTCCCAGGAGAGGAAAAGAAAACGAAGGACTTCGGAAAGTGCACGGCGTGTTTCCGCAGGCGGACAATTCAAAGCGGTTGCGATCTTGTTACCGAGGACGGGGTATATCTCCAGGAGTTCTTCCGCCAGGGAGCCGTTTGCAAAGTTCTTGGTTGCTGGCAAGGGGGGTGAGTGCATCAGTCTGGTCGTCCGTCTGTTGCATCGATAATGACGAGTCGCAGCGATGGTCCGGGGCCAGGTTGCGCTTTGTGGCCTAACGTATCATCAGCAGCTTATACGTTTATGGTTGGCCAGGAAAGCGGCTGGTGGATTTTGACCATGCTGGCTCTGTGCCGGGCGGGCGTGATGGTGGTACAGACGATCTTGTTCTCCAAATTTCCGTGGCCCAATCTCGCTCCGCATCGGGACGCCATCGCAGGGTATGATGTCCGCAACGCGGGTAAGGTAGTGTCATCGTGTATTCCTTTTCAATCTGGAGATTGGCATGGACCCGGAACGTCGTTGGGGCTGTTGGCTGTGCGTTTGGCTTGCCTGGTGTGTTACCAGCAAGGCGGCGGAACAGCCTGTGTTTGAGATCAAAGAGCACTACACCAAGTCCCAGCATATGGTGCCGATGCGAGACGGTACCCGGTTATTCACGACGGTCTATCAGCCGATCGAAAAAGGCCGTCCGTATCCCGTGATGTTGTTCCGTACACCCTATTCCACAGGCCCCTACGCACCGGATCAATTTCCCAAGCGATTGGGACCGTCGATCGATTTTGCCCGTGAAGGATATCTCTTTGTCTATCAGGATGTGCGCGGAAAATTCAGGTCGGAAGGGACATTTGTGGTGATGAAGCCACTGCGGTCACAAGCGACGAGCGAAGACCAGACTGATGAAAGTACCGATACCTACGATACCATTGAGTGGATTCTCAGGCATGTCCCTGGCCACAACGGTCGCGTCGGGCAATGGGGCATTTCCTATCCAGGGTGGCAAACTGTGATGGGAATGATCGACGCGCATCCCGCTCTGCGGGCGTCTTCCCCCCAAGCGTCACCTGCCGACATGTTCATTGGCGACGATTTTCACCACAACGGTGCTTTTCGTTTGATGTATACGTTTCACTGGCTGGCACGCAACGCAGCTGCTCGATCGGGTCCGCGCGCGACGCGTGGTCGCGCTGTGTTCGAGTATGGCACTCCCGACAGTTACCAGTTTTTCCTGGATCTCGGACCGGTGGCCAATGTGAATCTCAGGTACTTCAAAAACCGAGTTCCGACCTGGAACGAGTACATGGAACACCCAACCTATGACCAGTACTGGCAACAACGCGATGCCTTACGTGACCTGAAGGGAATCAAACACCCCGTGCTGCATGTGGCAGGATGGTTTGATGCGGAGGACTTTTACGGTCCGATGAGTATTTATTACACCGTGGAAAAGGAAAATCCCGAAAACCAAAGTACATTAGTTGTGGGGCCCTGGAGGCATGGTGGCTGGTCGTCAGAGACGGGAGAGTCACTGGGTGACATTCAGTTCGGAGCACGGACGTCGGAGTACTTTCGTGAGCAGATCGAACTTCCGTTTTTTCAGTACCACCTCAAGGGACAGGGCACACCTCCGAAGGGAGAGGCCATTGTTTTCGAGACCGGATCGAACCAGTGGAGGTCTTACGACCATTGGCCTCCTGAAAGTGCGCAGGAAGTAAAGCTGTATTTTCAAGAGCGCGGACAGTTGTCCTTTTCAGAGCCGCAGAAAACGGCGCCGGATGCCAATGACACGTTTATCAGTGACCCCCGCAAGCCGGTACCGTTTTCGGCGGCAATTCGTAATACCCAGGGGCACACCTGGATGGTCGAGGATCAACGTTTTGCCAGTCGTCGCAATGACGTGCTCGTCTACCAGACCGAACCATTGCAGCACGATCTGGTGATCGCCGGTCCGATCATTGCAAGCCTCCAGGTAGCGGTAACCGGGACGGATGCCGACTGGGTTGTCAAGCTGATCGATGTCTATCCGCCTGACGCACCGGATGATTCTCCTCGTGGCAAGCAGGTACGCATGGGTGGGTATCAAATGTTGGTAGCAGGTGAGGTGATGCGATCGCGTTTTCGCAACAGTTTCGAGCACCCTCAGCCCTTAGTGCCAGGAGAAGTCACCCCGGTTGAATTTGATATGCGTGACAAATATCACTGTTTTCTCAAAGGGCACCGCATTATGGTCCAGGTGCAAAGTACCTGGTTTCCCGTGATCGGACGCAATCCACAGCGATTCGTTAACACCTACCAGGCGACTGCGGAAGATTTCCAATCGGCTATCCACCAGGTGTTTCGTTCAGAACAGCACGCGTCTCATTTGAGGCTGCACGTGCTTGCGACAGACGAGTAGCTGCCTGTTTCAGGGAGTCAGTGTGAACACGGTTCTTGTTGCGACTTTCTTCATCCAGTGAACACTTTTTCGACGACACGACCCCCGACGTTTGTCAGGCGAATATCAAACCCACCGAATCGCCTGGCTAATTTGAGGTGGTTCAGTCCGAACAGATGGAGCAGGGTGGCGTGGAAGTCGTTAATGTGTACTGGATCGGCTACAGGTGCCCACCCTAACTCGTCTGTGGCGCCGATGACCTGTCCGCCTCGAACGCCGCCTCCTGCCAACAGCGAACTGAATGCAAAGGGGTGATGATCGCGCCCAGGTTCTTGCCCTTTACCCTCGTGGGCATCTTCCAACGGGGTTCGTCCGAATTCGCCGGTGACTACGACCAGCGTGTCGTCGAGCAGGCCACGTTGTTTGAGGTCTCGTAACAACGCACCGATCGGCTGATCCACGACACTGCAATTGTAGCTAAGGTCTTTTTGCAGCGCATCATGATGGTCCCAACTAGCGTGAATGATATTGATGAAACGCACGCCACGTTCGACCAGACGCCGTGCCAACAAACAATTGCGACCAAACGCGGCATGTGCGTTAGGCGTATAGCCGCGATGGCGCTGGTTTTCGGGTTCCTTTCTGTCGACTCCATAGTCGCGTAGCGTGCCTTCACTCTCGTCTGACAAGTCGACAAGTTCAGGCGCTGCAGTTTGCATGCGAAACGCCAGTTCGTACGACGAAACACGATTGGCAATTTCGGGATCTTGTGTTGCCTGCAAACGAATCTTATTGAGTGTCGTAATAGCCTGCAGCGATCGTTGTTGATCGCCGGTCGCAACACCGGGCGGATTAGAGAGATTAAGGATGGGCTCTCCCTGATTGCGAAATACGGTACCGCGGTAGACAGAAGGGAGGAAACCACTGCTCCAGTTCGAGCTGCCACCACTGGCACCCGCACCCGCCGAAAGCACGACGTAGCCAGGTAGGTTCTCGGCCGGACTTCCCAGTCCATAATTGATCCATGCGCCAATACTTGGGCGCCCTAGACGTCCAACGCCAGTACTCATCATCAACTGTGCAGGATGGTGATTGAATTCGTCCGTGTGCATACTACGGACAACGGCGATGTCGTCCGCCGAGCGGCTGATCCAAGGAAGCAGGTCGGAGAATTCGGTTCCGGATTCTCCACATTGCGAGAATGTTCTCGGGCTACCTTTAAGTCTCGCTGTTTTCTTACTGATAAAGGCGAAGCGGGCACCTTCTCCAAGCGTGTCCGGAAGCGGTTCTCCATGGTGCTTGACCAATAGAGGTTTAGGATCGAGCAGGTCGATCTGGCTAGGGGCACCAGCCAGGAACACAAAGATGCAGTGTTTGGCACGAGCCAAAAAGTGGCCAGGGCGCGGCGCAAGCAATGGTCGTGGCCGACCCTCGTTTGCCAACAGTCCATCTTTTTGGAGCTGGGTTTCTAGCGCCAGCGCGCCGATTCCACTAGCGGTCGAGGTAAGGAAATCTCGCCGAAGTAAATGCGCGTAATGGGGGTGCATTGTCGTCTTACCTTCTGCTCTATTCGCGTGTTATGAATTCATCAAGATTCATCAAAGTGCGTGCGACGGCCGTATAGGCCGCCCACCGAGCCGCTTCGTCGTTCGGGATATTCATCGTGTTGATGGTCTTCAGCGCGGCGTCCTTGTCCTGCTGATAACGCGCGTACTGGGAATCGGCCAGTTCCAAGAGTACTGCGAACTCCTGCTCGGTGAGCACGCGGGAGAGGCACAAGTGCGCAGCGTGATGTATTCGTCGTTGCTGGGCTGCTCGCGAGAAATCTCCAGGGGCAATTTCATCCAGCAAACGGCGGCCACAGGCGATGGCGGCTTCGACGAACACGGGATCGTTCCAAGTGGTGAGTGCTTGCAACGCGGTATTCGATCTCTCCCGTCGGGTACACGAAGTATTGGAGTCAGCGGCGTCGAACATGATTAATGCTGGGTAAGGAACTGTACGCTGGAAAAATGTGTACAGTCCACGACGGTATCGGTCGCCGCCGGTACTCACCTCCCAGGACAGAGACGTTTGAAACCCCAGTTTGACCAGATCTGCTGGTTGTGGTGGCCTGACGCTGGGGCCGCCGATGCGGCGATCCAGCAGGTTGCTGGAAGCCAGGACAAGGTCACGTACGATCTCCGCCTCGACACGCAAACGCGATTGGCGCGCCAAGAGACTGTTCTCCGGGTCCCCATTGAGGAGCTGTGGACTTGTACGCGAAGATTGGCGGTAGGTGGCTGAGAAGAGGATGGACTTTTGCAGTTGTTTGATGCTCCAGTGATGGTCGTCGCGCAATCGCGTCGCCAGCCAGTCCAACAGTGCGGGATGCGAGGGAGATGAACCTTGGGTTCCGAAATCGTCTTCGGTCGCTACCAGGCCACGTCCAAAGAACTGCTGCCAAAGTCGATTGGCGAGTACGCGGGCGGTGAGTGGGTTGTCTTTTGCGACGAGCCATTGCGCCAGGTCGATTCGGTCAGCACGTGTTCCACGTGGGACCAGTTTCTGTAGTGTTGCTGGAACGCCTAGGCTTACAGGGGCACCCGGATTGAGGAAGTCTCCGCGTACCAGCACGCGCGTTGCTCGGCGGCTATTCGCTTCTTGAATTACTTGTGCCATGGTCTGTTCACCCGGAAGCTTGGGCTTTGCGGCAGTCAGTGCGGCGATCTGTTTCAACAGGGGTTCTAGAGCAGGTTCCGTGTATTTGTAGTAACTCAACAAACGGAACTGTTCTTCTTCGGTGCGGCGAGCACGGTCTTTTTCGATGATCTCCAGGATCGCGGTGTCGGGTGGTCCAATCGTCACGGGGGCTGGCGCGCTAGTAATGCCCAGGCGAAATTTTCCGAGGTTGTGATCCTCGTGACAGAAATGTTCCATCTGGATGGTAATCCGCGTCCCGCCTGGAAAGCCCACGGACCGAGCTAGATCAAAAATGGCGACGTGATCCCGGCCCGTTTGTGGGTGCACGGCCCAGCCATCATTGCGGCTATTTCCCAGTACGGATTGAATATTGCGGCCCGCCTGTGAAAAATCGGCGCGGGCATCTACAACACGAATTTCTTCTCGCTGGGCAGGATTATTGATCGGTGCGACGAAGACGCGGAGCCCCGTCAACACAAAATTGCCGTTGCTGGGTAATCCGGGACCTTGAACAGGTAGTCTCGAGTCCGCTAGTACCTGGAGGCGTACCGATGTGATTCCCTCACGTACGGTATTGGATTCGATGGTGTAGATGTCCGCCTTGTCGTTGCTTCCCTGGACAAACACGCTGTGGTCGGTAGAGACCGTAAGTTCCATACCGACCCTGGAACGGGTGGAGACCGGATTGAGAGTTTCCCACTGGACGGCGCCCGCTGCATGGCGCAGCCGTTCATCCCACTGAATCAGTTGAGGGCTGCGGTATCTGGCGATAGCGGATATCAGAGGTTTGCGTTGTTGCCGGTAGTCTTCGAATCGCTGGCGGTAATTCATCATCTGCTCAGGTAACGGGGCCGGCAGATTTGGTTCATCGAGACTATTGAAGAACCCATAAAAGCTGTAGTACTCGGCCTGGCTGATCGGGTCGTATTTATGGTCGTGGCACTGGCAACAACCGAGCGTCATGCCAAGCCAGACTTTACCGACGGTATTTGTACGGTCGACGGTGCGTTTGACACGATCTTCTTCCTTGTTTGTGCCGCCTTCTCGATTGACCAAAGTATTGCGGTGGAATCCGGTAGCGATCCGTTGATCCAAAGTTGCATCGGGGAGCAGGTCGCCGGCGATTTGATGGAGCGTAAAACGGTCGAATGGCATGTCTGCATTCAGCGTGTCGATCACCCACTGGCGCCAGCGCCAAGCGAAGGGGCGCGGCCTATCTGACTCGTAGCCTTCACTATCTGCGTAACGCGCGATATCCAGCCAATGTCTTCCCCAGCGCTCTCCATAGTGAGGTGACGCGATCAGACGGTCGGCTGTCCGTTCGTAGAAGTCAGGATTCCACGCGTCCAGGAAACGTTGCATTTCGTCTGCCGTTGGAGGCAGGCCAGTTATGTCGAGCGTAATACGCCGCAGCAGCACGCTGCGACTGGCTTCCGTTGACGGGTGTAATCCAGAGGTCTTCAAACGAGCCCAGATGAAATGATCGACACCGTTGCGTGCGCCTTGAAATCCGGGTGACTCGGGAAGCGACTCGTTGCGTATCGGTTGGAAAGCCCAGTGTTCGGGCCATTCGGCACCTTGCTGAATCCAGCGGCGCAGCAGTTCAATTTCCTTAGCTTCCAGTGGCGGCGTTTCAGGCGGCATTCTCTCCGTTTCGTCCGTGGCGCTGATGCGTTGCCAGAGAGCGCTGCCGTCTGCGTTTCCGGGCTTGATCGCGTGCGTACCAGATGGCAGGCGGCGTATTGCCGCCGACCGATCGGTCAACCGTAGGCCGCCCTCAGCTCTGCTACGACCATGGCATCTGGTGCAATGTCTGGCGAGCAGTGGACGCACGTCTTGATCGTAGTCGACTCTTTCCGCCGGCCAGACAGGTCTACCCGATACCAGCAAGAGTGCGAAGATCGTGGTTGGAATCGCTTTCCGCATGATTGCGTTCATGTGTTCCTGGCAAGACGATACGAGTTCATTGGCCGTCTGCCCTGTGAGACGGTTATTGGCATTCATTCAACGGCTTTCCATTCTAGCGGAACCAGGAGATGTTGATAGTTTTGTTGGAAACGGCGCGCCGAGCTGTACGACATTCGATCGGTGACACCGCCAGCCAGAATTCAGGTTAGGTGCTATCTCCGAAGGCTGCTACCAAGACGTGTATGGCGTCGGCCCTGCGACCAGTTGTGGTAACGGACTACGTATTAACGCTCTGGGGGTACAGACTGCTTTGTCGTTTCGATTGACGTAATGGGCCAGATCGCTATCGACAGAACATTCCGAAATCGGAAAAGAAGTTGGTTTTGTTAGCAAGCCACCGACGATGTTGCCTGAGAAGAGCGATGTAGACAGACACGGACGTGTTGACGAATGGCAGGAGGCAGCCACTGATACTCCTGTGCAGGAATCAGCGCGATGGTTTCACAGACCAAAGTCGAAACCCCGTTCGGAACCCGACTCACCTATTCAATTGGAACCGAGTCCATTTGGACCGAATACCAGCCTAGTCGGAAGCTTCCGCCGCTCCCTTATGAGACACCGGAGCCGGACTCAGCAAACAATACTAAATCGACACTCAGTATCTGGCGGTCCGCGTGTCGTTCCGCCCTGTCGAGGATTGTGACGTCAAAATAGTCCTCAGATACGTGAGGTGGTTGTACCACGGACTGTTGGTGTCTGTTTCGCCGGTTCAGGAGAAATAGACAGTATTGGTTGTGGAAGCTCGTCTCACTGCGTATTTAGTTGCGTTAGCCTGTTGCCGTTGGCAATGCGTCACGTTGACAAATGCGCGTTGATCAGGCTGCGCATCGGCAAAGTTGGCGCACAAAAAAACCGGCTTCGTTACCGAAGCCGGTTGGAGTGTCACGGTGCTGGTATAGTTCTATCGATGTGCATCGCGTTTCCTGTAACGGAAACATTTGTGCGATGCGCACATCGCATCAAGCCCTGCGTGCAACGTTGATGTAGGCATGGACGTGCGGCGCGCCGCGGAAGTGGCAAACTAGCGACGGGCTTTCCAGTCGCCAAATGTCCCAGATTTGATCGTCCAGAACATCTCCCGTTTCGCCGCCAGCCCCCGTGCGGTAGAAGGCCATGTGGACCTTGTCGAGTCCGCCACTCGCTTTCATGAGTTGGATGACTTCGTCCACGTCTTCCTTGCGATACGGACTTAGTACGGCTTGGAGGGTTTGTTCCAGTCTGTCTTTCTGGTCATTCGACAGTTCGCTGCCCGAAATGCCAGGTAATGCCTGGCTGGGTTTGCGAATTTGCACAGCGTTTTCACGCGGGGCTTTGGCCAACAACGCTTTGGCACGTTGGCTGCCGTCTAGCATCTTGAAAACTTCGTGTGCTTGTTTGGTTTGATAGTAGAACAAGTTCTCTTTGGGCGATTCTTCAGCATGACCGTAGATAATCGGGCCACCGAAGGCTACGCCATGGCCTGAGTTTCCGTCCTTGGATCCCCCGTTGTCGGTGTTTCCATCGGCACGGAGCGTGAGGTGGCGGCCGGTCAAAGCAAATTCAAAACGATCTTTATGCGGGTTCCCAAAAATCGCCATGCTGTACTGGCTTAAGCCGCCCCAGTCGTCGTCCATTTGTTTCATGAAAAGTTCAAAGCCCTCTTCCGAAGTCAGGCCACGCACGATGTCTTTCGTGATCGCCTGTTGCTCGGCGCTGAGCTCTTCGATCATCGTTTCCGTGATTCGCCAGTTGGCGTTGATTCGTGTACGGCGTTCATCGCTAAGCGGCAGTGCCAGCGCTTTCTTTTGCGCGGCATTGAATGAATCGTAGAGCCGTACAATCGCCAGTTCAGCTTTGCTTTTCGGAGAAGGCGCGGCGATGCTCGGCGCTGCGGATACAGCAATCGCGGCCCCGGCGGTCGCTCCCAGGAAGTGGCGTCGATTTACATCGAGTTGACAGTCTGAACAATGCGTGGAGTCATTCCGTTTCATGAGGATTTTCCTTCGTTCTGGGGAGACAGGAATGCGGGGTTGCCCGTACGCGAGCAGTCAGGCTTGCAGTTGCTGCCCCGACGCGCCCTTAACAGTACTGGCCCGGTGCTGTGAAGTCAAACTATCTGATTGGTCTCTGTGGATAGAGGCTTGTTCCGTTCCAGTGGACGGCTGATACTATGTGCCACAGTGCTGCACTTATTGAGTGTATCGGCTTATTGAGTGCATCAGTTCATGACATGTTTCTGTGGCAGGAATGTACGAGATGTTCAGAGATGATCAGGATGGTATTTGGGGATATTGTGCAGGAGCCCAAATGGTCGATTGCGCCGTCCGGTTCCGTTGCCGCTGTCGTGGGACCTGCTGCGTTTGGTCGCAGGTGGCCATCTGTATGGCTTTGTTCCTGACTGGAATGTGGCAAGGCGTCACATTCGCTGCTCCACCGAGTTTGCAGTTTTTCTTTCCCGCGGGTGGGCAACAGGGCCAAACTGTCGAAGTGTCTTGCGCGGGGTCTTTTCCGCGCTGGCCGGTTCAGGCGTCGAGTGATCGAGAAGGAATCAAGGTTGAAGCCCTCGCGGATATGAAGCAGAAGTTGCGCGTCACTATCGACCAGGGAGCTGCCGCAGGTTTGTATTTTATTCGCCTTCATGATGCCGAAGGTGCCACGACGGTGCGGCCTTTTGCGGTGGGATCGTTGACGGAGACAGTCGAACAGGAACCAAATGACTCGCCTGGGAAACCACAGATGCTAACGGCCTCGACCGTTGTCAATGGCAAGTTGAACAAGGCGGGCGACGTCGATCATTTTTCATTGGCGCTCAAAGCTGGGCAGACGCTCGTGGCCTCGGCGATGGCAAATACCACGTTGAACTCCCCCATGGATGCAGTGTTGCAGATATGTGATGCGCGGGGATTTGTGCTGTTGCATAACGACGATGAACGCGGTTTGGACCCCATGACTGTGTTTCAAGCACCGCAGGATGGCCAGTATCTGGTGAGGATCTTTGCCTTTCCATCGGCACCCAATTCGACTATCGGGTTTGCTGGTGCGGATAGTTATGTTTATCGTTTGACAGTCACTAACGAGGCGGTGATCGATCATACGTTCCCGCTTGCCGTTGAGCGGGGTAAGCCCAGGGAATTGACTTTTCACGGCTGGAATTTACCCGCCGATCTTCGTCAAACCAGCGCTGCGACGGAAGACTCTTTTCGGACGATTGTGGTTCCTCAAACTGCTGGCATCTTGCGGCTGCCGGCTTATTCGTTTGCGCCAATCGTGGCGGTCGATAACGCAGAGCCTGCGGTTGCGCAGGAGATCGATGTGCCGGCCGCAATTACCGGACGAATCGGTGCGGCTCTGGAGAAAGATCAATTTGTATTCAATCTTGAGAAGGGCAAGAAAATCAATGTTGTGGCAGCGTCCCGAAAAATGGGTTACGCACTTGACCCGCTTGTACGTATACGGGACAGCAAAGGGAAAATGCTGGCGGAAAATGATGACGCGGGAGGGAGTCCCGACGCGGCCTTGTCTTTTTCAGCGCCGGAGACTGGACGCTATTTGTTGGAACTTGAGGATGTGAACGGTCATGGCGGTTTTCGATTTGTTTACCATCTCACTGTAATTCCTGCCGTTCCCGACTATCAGCTGAGTCTGGCAGCGGATGCTTTTGTCGTAGCAGCGGATAAGACTGTGGAGATTCCAGTCACCATTGAACGGCAAGAGGGATTTGCGGAGGAAATCGTCATTGAAGCAGTGGGATTACCAGAAGGCGTAACCGTTGAAACCGTGGTTTCTGGGGCCAAAGGCGACACCTCGAAGGCTGTGAAACTGGTGGTCAAGCCGACGAAGAAAGGGATTTCCACTTCGTTTTCGGTGGTCGGCAAGGCGGGCAAGTCCGGCTCACAACGGACCGCAGCATTTCCCGTAACAGGTACGTCGAGACGATTGAGGCAGGTCTGGTTGACCGTGCTTCCGTAGTCGTGAGCGTTCATCGGATTCCTGCGCAAGGACTCGGAGGGTGAGTCCGGTAATCCGAAGAGTGTCGACGAATATCTCACGAGATGAGATTAGTACAAGTCAGGTCCGTCGTGAGCGTTGCGGTCATGGGCTGTGAGGAGTGCCATTGTAAACGAGCGAACTTGTGTGTCTTGCCAACAGTTCGATTTGCGTCGCAGCTTCATGAAGTGCAGAATGGGCAGTGTGAGTCGGCACCTTGGTCGTCGAGTTTTCACGATTATTCCACCATGAAACAAGGTCACGTTTCCGGTCAGTGACAAATGATGAGTTAGTGGCCAGGTCGTATCGCAAAGGAGCGAAGCAGTGGCAGCCAAATATCGCGTGGGCGTGATTGGTCATACTGGAAGAGGGAATTATGGACATGGTTTGGATACCGTGTGGCTTGCCATGCCGGAAACGCAGATTGTTGGCGTGGCAGATGCAGATGATGCAGGGCGGAACAAAGCGGTGCAACGACTGAGTGCGCCACACGCTTTCGCCGACTACCGTGAGCTGTTCGACAAGACGCGGCCAGATATTGTCAGTATTGGTCCGCGTTGGCTCGATCAACATCGTGACATCGTTGTTGCCGCCGCGGAACGTGGAATCCATATTTACCTTGAAAAGCCTCTTTGCAGGACGCTCAAAGAGGCGGATCAGATGGTTGCAATATGCACCAAACACAATGTGAAACTCGCACTTGCGTGTCAGACTCGATACAGCCCCTTAGTGCAGGTCATTCGCGATTTGATTCACGATGATACGATTGGAAAGGTCCTGGAATTTCGGGGACGCGGTAAGGAAGACCGCCGTGGCGGTGGTGAAGATTTATGGGTTCTTGGAACGCATATCTTGAATTTGATGAATACGTTTGGTGGCGACCCGCAATGGTGTTTTGCGACAGTACGTCAGGACGGGGACCCGGTGGCATCCCAGCATGTTAAACCCGGCAACGAAGAAATCGGCTTGTTGGCGGGTGACGAGATATGTGCGACTTATGGTCTGGATGACGGTGTTACCGGTTACTTCGGATCGCACCGTAATGTTGCCGGGAACCCCAGACGGTTTGCGTTGCAAATCCTCGGTTCCAAGGGCATCATCGAATTGACAACCGGGTATCTTCCAGATGCTGTATTGCTGGCCGATTCATCCTGGTCGCCAGGACGGAGCGGCAAAACCTGGACACGTATCAGTTCGAATGGCGTTGGCAAGGAAGAGACAATCAAGGACCCACAACACAATCTAGGTAATATTGCAGCCTGTCGTGACTTGATCGACGCCATTGAACAGGATCGTGATCCTGAGTGCAGTATTTATGAGGGTCGGATGATCGTTGAGATGATCGCTGGCGTCTTTGAGTCGCATCGCCAGAAGTCACCGGTGGGACTTCCACTCAAGACTCGCCAAAATCCCTTGGGGCTACTGTAGACGCGGTTGCCTCTGATCTGCACAGCGCCCGGCGAGAAGTCGGAAGCGGGTATGGATGTGGTTAACTGCAGGCCCAGTGACTGTTGTCAGGTGAAGCTTCGTAGCCAATGACTCAGGCGTTGTGTTTGTAGCTTAGCCGGTGGGGTGTTGTAACGCCCAGGCAGAGTTCTACGCAACGCGCTAAGGGCGATAGAAAACGAACTTGCGATAGGCTTGAGCCCGTTCGTGATTTGATCGAGGGAGATCATTGAGTGGGCGTTCCATTGCGCCAGTGGAGTTTTCCACTGTTTCAGCGCTAGTTGCACGGTCTGCTGCTCTGTCGATTTAGGGGCTGCGGTCGTAATCGGTTTTTCTGCTGCGTGGTGCAGTTGCTGTTGAGTAACGGGCAGGGCTAATGCAGGTAGCGTGGTAACCAAGGAGGCAGCTGGTATACCCGGTCTCTCGTTGATTGGGCGAAAGTCGTGCCGCATGAAAAGCACGCACATCAGGCAGACGACCAGGGCACAAGTCATGTACCGTTGTCTTCGTTGTCGCCTTACATGACGTTGCTCAGTAAGTCTGCTTAACACTGCCGTGGCCATACCGCTGGGCAACTCCACGGTTGAGGAGGTAGCAATGTGCGCAAACAACAACCGCTGGCTTTCAAGTTTCCCCTGGCAGCTGTCGCAAACCGCGGCGTGCATCTTGAGCTGGTCGTCGTAGTCTGGGCGGCAACGGTAATCTAGTAGGCGTTGCAGGCGTTGTTCAAAATCAAGGCATCGCATGGTGGTGTGTCTCCGAAATGACCTTGCGAGTGTGTAGGCGGTGAATCAAAGCTCGCCGGGCCCGATGTACCCAGGTCTTGGCAGTGCCAAGTGGACAGTTGAGAATTTCTGCGATTTCCAGATAGGATTTTTCATGGTGATGAAACAACGTGAACGCGAGCCGGTGCTCAGGACGCAAGTGATTCAATGCGAGATTTAGTTCTTCATCTAACGCGTCGCGTGCCTGTTGCCTGGCGTCGGCCGTGGAAGTTGTTTCGACAAGTGAATCTAAATGGGGCCTTCGAGCACGTTTTGCCAGAGCAGTCCGACAGCGATTGCTGGCAATCGCAAGCAGCCAAGGTTCAAATGGGCGTTGTTGATCCCACTGGTTCAAGTTGTTCAAGACACGCAAGAACGTTTCTTGTGTTGCGTCTTCGGCATCCTGGCGATGCCCGAGCATGCGAAAGCAAAGTCCGAAAACCTGGGAGCGATAAAGCTCTACCAGTTCTGTGATCGCTGCCTGGTCGCCAGCGAGGCAGGTAGTGATCAAACCAAGAAGTGATGCGGGCATGACAAAGTAGCCAGGGGATGCTGAGTCAGGCAGTCAGCAGCCACATGATTGGCCTGTGCGAAAAACACTGGAAGGTACCTAGGTCAGTCCAGGCCCCCCGCCCGGAGACGGCTTCCAGGCTGCCGGATTTTAGTCAGGCACGAGGCGTATGGCAAACTCGTAATTTCGCATCCAAGGTCGTGCAATCAGACCTGGTTAACGCCTGCCGAAGAATTTCTTGAGCATGTCGGAGGCTGCTTCCCGTGAATCCGTCGAGCTGACAGGCATCTTGCTGGGGAGTTTTCCGTACTGCTTTTTCTTCTTGGTGGAATCGCCTTCGGATGAAGAATCGTCATCGGCCGCAGAGGTTTCATCGGCATCGGCATCGGCATCGGCATCGGCATGTAATGCTGCGCGGTCTGCTTCTTCAAGTCTGAATTGTTTGGTTTCGGGTTCGGCCAGCTCCCGGGCTCGGTTGGAATCGTCGCCTTCCTGTAACCAAGCAGAAATGTCAGAATCCTCGATGGCCTGATCAGTGAACATCGCAGCCGGCTTCTCTTTTTTTGCCGTCGGTTTTTCCAGCTCCGCAGGTTCCTCGACTGCTAGACCGACGATGGCAAAGGCGAGCTTCCCGATTTGAATTTCATCGCCGTCGTTCAATGACGTCGCGCTTTCAATACGCGTGCCGTTTACCAGTGTTCCGTTCTTGCTGCCGAGATCCTTGACAGAAACCTGGTCTCCTTCGATCGTAAATTCACAGTGCTGGCGGCTGATCGCATCGCTCTTGGGACGCAGTTGACATTCCTCACCACGCCCGATCAGGAATTTGGACCCCTTAAGACGAATCTCATGTCCGGCATTTTTTCCGTGCAGTACTTTGAGTTTGGGCGTCATGGCACTTCTAAAGAGAACGGCGTACGGACGGAACAAAGGATAGGTCGAAAGTCGTTCCCTTCACTTGCAATGCACCGAAACCTGCTGCGCATTAAGCTGGAGATGAGCGTGGACTGACGACACAGTGACGCGTTACGAGAAAAAATGGATGGACTACGAATGCCACTGCTATGCTCGTGAGCGTCGAACGGGTTCGTCCGAACGTTTCTCATTGTGGATGGTTGCCGCGATGAATGCAACCATCAGTTGGGATGTTTCGCGATTCTGCGCTAGATTTAGATTGCAAAAGAGGTGTCAGCTCAGAAATGCCGATTGTGCGGAACCTGCGGCGTCAGAAAGATAAGCTGCCTGGTGATGTGGGATCGCGCAGATCCTCAGCAACGTTGTGTTTGCGTGTCATCGACGTCTATTCCAGGTGTCTGCGGCGAAACGCCGGTCTGCCAGGCGTTTGATCGTCGTAAGATCATGGCTGTTAATTTGCAGGTTGTGGGCCGTCAGGTTCCAGTGGCTAAGAAGCCGCGCCTGCCAGCAGCATAGAAGGTCGTCATGTTTGACAGTGCAGCCTGTTGCTTGTTTGATTCCCGGGAGTTCGGGAGCCGCGCGGGATGTTGCCAACAAGACGCTGCCGTGCTGCAAGATACTCCCAGCAGACCGTCGTTGTGCACTCCCGGCGATCTTCGCCCCTGCGATAGTGACGTCTCCAGCGGCGCGGCGTTGGAAGCAGAGAAATGCTGCGTCTTCGCGTTGGTCTGTGTCGACCAGTGTTGCGGTAATCGACCATTCTTGCAACGCTTCGACCAGAGATCGGTGGAGGTCGTAGTAATAGTCCAATGCGTTGGAACTAAAGCGATCGTTAAGGGGGAGTGTCAGACTGTAAGTGAGCTCCTGGTCATGGATGATTGCGCCACCACCGCTGGCTCGTCGAACAAACGGGCAGTTCTGGCTGCTGACATGTTGAGCGCGGTCCGCGTGATGTTGGAAATAGCCCAATGACAAAGTTGGTTCAGTCCAACGGTAAAATCGAAGAACAGGTGAGGCGCGGTCGCCCGCGGTTTGCAGCAGCCATTCGTCCACCGCCATATTCCAAGCGCCGTTCCCAGACGTATCAGTCAACAGCAGAAGACGATTCATGGCAAGCTTAAGCCAGATTAGGTTGTGGCTGAAACGAATGCTGTTAGAGCCCGAGGGACAGCTGCGGTGACAACGTGTCCTGTCACGTATGGGTTCTCATACCGGCCTGTGTTGCAACTGGCATGTACAAGCGTTTTCGTGGCGCCTCAACAGTGACTCGCCACTCTCGCATCGTCGTAGGGGCTGCAGCAGTACTGGTGCCTGGCAGATGTGGGTCAGTGGTCTTTTTTGTCAGTCCCGGAAGGTCCGGACCACTTCAATTGTGGTTTGCGAGCTGCGGTCACTTCGTCGGGGCGACTGGTGTATGTCGAGTGGGGTGTTTCATGCAGCAGTTCTGCCGGTTCTTCAGTGATACGAAACAGCGCTTCGGCAAACGCGTCAAGCGTTTCCTTACTTTCTGTTTCTGTAGGTTCAATCATCAAGCACTCGGGTACTGTGAGTGGAAAGTAGACGGTTGGTGCATGAAAGCCATAGTCGAGCAGACGTTTCCCCAGGTCCATTGCTGTAACGCCTGACTTTTTCTTCAGGTCACTGGCAGTAGCGACGAATTCATGCATGCAACGTGACCCGTGCGGCACCGGTAAAATGTGCCGGACTCGGCTGAGGAGGTAATTGGCATTCAGCACCGCATTTTCGGAAACTCGCCGTAGTCCATCGGGACCGTGCGACAGGATGTAACAATAGGCACGTACCAAGACACCGACATTGCCGAAAAAACTACGTACTTGACCGATCGACCGCGGCCGGTCGTACACGAGTCGATAGTGCTCTCCGTCACTTGCAACAACAGGAACGGGAAGATAAGCACCGAGTGCTTCGTTCACACATATCGGCCCGGCGCCGGGGCCGCCTCCACCGTGAGGGCCACTGAAAGTCTTGTGTGGATTAAAGTGCATCATGTCGGCACCAAAATCTCCAGGTCTGGTGACACCTAGAATGGCGTTCATATTGGCGCCGTCGAGGTAGATCAATCCGCCGGACTTGTGTACCAGGTCTGAAATTTCACTCACCTGGTGGTCGAAGATGCCCAATGTGTTGGGGTTCGTGATCATAAAGACGGCGACCTGTTCGTCGAGTTTGGAACGCAAGTCGTCCATGTCGACAAAGCCGCTTTCAGAGCTCTTGATCATGACTGATTCAAATCCAGCCATCCGTGCGCTGGCCGGGTTTGTACCGTGCGAGGAATCCGGTGTAAGAACTTTTGTTCGTAGTTCACCAGATTCTCGAAAATGTGCCCCTGCCACCATTAAAGCGGTTAGTTCTCCGTGCGCGCCAGCTGCTGGTTGTAGCGACACAGCGGGCAGGCCGGAAATCTCCGCCAGCATTTCCTGCAGTTCGTACAGCAGTTGCAGCATCCCCTGGATCGTATCTTCAGGTTGGTAGGGATGCAGGTTTACGATCCCCGGAGTACCCGCCAGCCGTTCATTCCGCTTGGGATTGTACTTCATGGTACATGAGCCCAATGGATAGAAATGCGTGTCGACTGACATATTCAGCGTGGACAGATTGGTGAAGTGACGAACCACTTCTGGTTCGGTGACTTCCGGCAAGCCAGGTGGCTCGGTGGCTTGCGCCCAGGCAGGCAATAGTTGTTCGAGGTCTTGTACAGGAACATCGCACTTGGGTAAGCGTGTTCCGCGCCGACCGGGCTTGGACAGGTCAAACAATGGTTGTGTCGCGAGTCGATTACGCATGGATTGCCGTAGGTTGTTGCGCGTTGGCAAGGCAGTTTGCCAACGCATCGATTTGCTGCTTTGTTCGTTGTTCAGTGACCGTTACCAGGAAGCAGTCGCTTAGGTCTGGATACCACCTCTGCAAGGGGATTCCAGCCAGGATTCCCTGGTTGGCAGCATCTTGAAGCATCGACGCGACCTGGTTGTTCTGATCTCGAACTACGAACTCCTTGAAGGTTGGCAGGTTGAACGCATCTGAAAAGCGATCGGTTCGCATGATTTGCTGCCGGGCATAGTTGGCTTTCTGAACACACAGTTCGGCTGTTTCACGTAGTCCGTGTGGACCCAGTGTCGCGAGATAGATCGCTGCGCGTAGTGCGAATAGACCCTGATTCGTGCAGATGTTACTTGTCGCCTTTTCACGGCGGATGTGCTGTTCACGAGTTTGGAGTGTGAGGACCCAGCAGCGACGGCCGCGACGGTCGACGGTTTCACCGCCGATGCGACCAGGCAGTCGTCTGACAAACTTTTCTCTGCAAGCCATAATTCCCAGATAGGGACCGCCGTACTGCATCGGAGTTCCCAAGGATTGCCCTTCTGCAACGGCGATGTCCGCACCACAGTCGCCCGGGCGTTTCAACAGCCCCATGCTGATTGGATCAAAGGCGACAATTAACAATGCGCCTTTTTGATGAGCGATGTGCGCAATGTCCTCGGTTTGTTCTACCGATCCAAAAAAATTGGGGTGTTGCACGAGTACACAGGCAGTGTCTTCATCAACCGTTGCCTCTAGCGCAGCGAGCGCTGTGGCCCCGTCGTCAGCAGGTACCGTCACAAGCTCGGTATCCAGGCTGGCCAGATAGGTCTCGAGAATCTGGCGGTACTCGGGATGTACGCTGGCAGGGACAACGACTTTCCCATTCCGCTTGGTGGCGCTCATGGCCATCAAGACTGCCTCGGCCGCGGCGTTGCCACCGTCATAGAGACTCGCGTTGGATACGTCCATTCCTGTGAGTTGGCAAATGAGTGTCTGATATTCAAACATCACTTGCAGATTGCCCTGCGAGACTTCCGGTTGGTAGGGAGTGTAAGACGTGTAGAATTCTCCTCGGGAAGCGATCGCGTCGACTACCGCCGGTACGAAATGATCGTAGCTGCCGCCACCAAGGAAGCAGACGCTGTTGGCGGTGTGCAGATTTTGCGACGCAAGATTCGACAGATGCTGGCTCAACTCCATTTCGCAATGCGCTGGAGCCAGATCAAGTGGACGTTCAAGCCGAACTTCCGGAGGTATCTGGTCGAAGAGATCTTCGATCGACGAAACACCGATCGCTTCGAGCATGTCCTGTTGGTCTTGTGGGGTGTTGTAGATATAGGGCATTGAGACCAGTTCCTCCCTGTGGTCGCTGCTCTTTTTAGTGGTTGTCTGGTCTGTGGTTTAGACAACGGTCACATCGGTTCGTTACGATTTGACCTGATGCGCTAGTCTACCGCCGTAAGACCATTTTGTCGCTGCTGGCGAACGTAGCCAGATCTTACCCGAAACGGCGTGTGTCGTTTTGCACAAGGATACTTGTTCTCTGGGCTTTCCGGGAATTTTTGCAGGATGAGTTGTGGGCAGACATTCGCTGCTGTTGCATTCATTCTTCCGCGGCACATTGTTTCTGATACGCCTGGTAGTCCAGTAATTTGCTCAGGGCGCTATCGTCGCTGACCGCCAGTCGTATGATCCAACCCTTGTCGTAAGGATCTTCGCTCAGCGTTTCCAGGTTGTTGGGCAAGTCGTGATTGACTTCCAGAATCTTCCCAGCCACAGGGGCGTACAGCGAACTTACCGCCTTGACGGACTCGACTTCGCCGAATTCATCTCCAGCAGCCACTTCGGCGCCAGGTTCGGGCAATTCCATGAAGACCAGGTCCGTCAGCTGCTCGACTGCAAATTTGGAGATGCCCACCGTCGCGGTTTTGCTGCCGCCCTCATCTGTGATCGAAACCCACTCGTGGGTTTCACAATAAAGTAATTCCTCCGGATTCACGTGCCCATCCTCACTTGCGGTTTCGGGAATAAAAGGGAAGGGGGACCAGCGTTGCCGGCGTTGGTTTACCCCGGATGTCAATTTCTAGCCCGTGATCAGACTCCGCATTGGCGGCGTTGATGTACGCCATTGCAATCGGTTTGTTCAACGTTGGCGAGAAAGTGCCACTGGTGACATGACCGACTTGCTTTCCAGAGCTCAGGACGGGGTAATTTTCGCGCGGAACGCGGCGTCCAGTCAAACTCAGCCCCACTCGACGCTGGTGCTCTGCGGTCTCACGAATCGTACGGAGTTTCTGGTGCCCGACAAATTCTCTCTCAGCGAGATTTACGGCAAAGCCGAGGCCAGCTTGAAAGGGGGTAATCTCTTCGTTTAGTTCATGTCCGTAGAGTGGCATTCCGGCTTCCAGCCGAAGGGTGTCCCGGGCTCCGAGTCCAGCAGCGATACAACCTCGATCACGGCCAGCCATTAACAGATTGTTCCAGACTTGTACGGCCTCTGAGGCTTTGATAATCAGTTCGCACCCATCTTCTCCGGTGTACCCGGTTCGGCTGACGATACAGACCTTTTTCATCTGACGGGTTACAACGCCGGTGTAGTACTTGAGGTTGGCGGGCGAACTGTCCAGTAGTGGGTCAATGATTTCAAGCGCCGCAGGCCCTTGTAAGGCGATCATCGCGGTATCAGTAGTGCGATCTTGCATCGTGACACCAGGAAATGTGGCGAGTTGGGACTGTGCCCATGCAATAACTTTACCGCGGTTGGACGCGTTGACCACTAGCAAGAAGTAGCGGGCCCCGTGTGGTGATTCGAGATGGTAGACCAGCACGTCGTCAAGGATCCCGCCCTGATCATTCGTTAACAACGCATACCGGATTTGTCCGGGTTCCATGTCGGTCACGCGGCGTGTTAACAAGTGGTCAAGGAATGCGGCAGCATTGTCACCGTCGAATCTCAACCGTCCCATGTGAGAGATGTCAAAAACAGAGGCGGCTGTCCGAGTTGCCACATGTTCGGCGACGATTGAGGTGTATTGGACTGGCATCGACCAGCCGGCAAAATCGACTAGCCGAGCTCCTTGATCCTTGTGCCACGCGTGAAGTGGGGTGTGGGCAAGCGCTGTCGTCATGACAAGTTAGTGGCTTCACACCAGAAGCGAATAGGGATGACAGGACACACTGAAGGGGCGCAATGAGCCAAATTCATTAGCGAATCCGACCTGGCATAGATTCGCTGTCTTGATTGCTATGCGTACGTTGCCGTGTCCTGTTGTTTGGCGGAATTCACACGTCGAGAATTCCAACGCCGGCATTCTAACCGATCGATCTTGTGGGTTAAAAGGGTGCCACTAGCCTTACGTCCTTGTCGTTTTAGTTGGTTTGGCCGCCAATGCACCAAAGATGTCGTGACGTTCGTACAAACAGGTCTCCGGAAGCGAGTGACGGGGAGGCGAAGATTGGTTCGCCAATGTCGTTTCTTGCGACTTGCTGATAACGTGGAGTGTGTGCCCGGATTACGGTCACCTGGCCACCCTCATTCGCAAAGTAGATGTGGTCACGTGTCGCAACGGGGGAGGCTGTATAGCCGCCAGGAAGACGTTTTTGCCAAGCCCGTTTGCCAGTCACCGCATTCAGACACGATGTGATTCCCTGGTCGTCAATCAAATAATAGTAGTCCCCCACAAGAATTGCGGAAGGAACAAAGGGTGCCCCGCGTCGATACTCCCATTTCACATGGCTTTGAGTCACATCACCACGTCCCCCAGGCCGAATCGCCAGTGTCGGGCCTTTCGGTCCACTTACGGCATAAATCAGGCCGTGTCCGAAAACCGGTGTGGGAATACACTCGTGACGCATGCCCGACACCGTCCAAAGGGGCTTTCCAGTGGCGGGATCAAGGCCTTCTACTCGAAGCGAGCCGCAGAGTATAAGTTCCACCGCGGAGCTCCCACTGACAGGAGCCAGTCGCGGTGACGACCAGGAAAGCCATGAGTCAGGGCGTTCATTTCTCCAGACGTTGACTCCGGTGTTCTTGTTTAACGCGACAACGTACGAGTTTCCATAATGGTCGCATTGCACCAACAGCAGGTCTTTGAACAAGATCGGTGAACTGGTTGCAGAAAAACGATTTTCAAACTTACCGTATTCACTGGCCAGCGAGCGGTGCCAGACCAGGTTCCCGTTCAGATCAACGCAGAACGCATCTCCGGTTCCGAAGAAGGCGTACAAATGTTGGCCGTCTGTAATGGGTGTGGGACTTGCCATGCTGCTCTTGGTGCCATGGTAGCGTGTTGGTGCCGTGCCCCAGAGGCGTCGGTGCCAGAGCAGCTTGCCGTCTTGTCGTGAGAGGCAGATGATATGCAACTCGTTCAAGGCGACCCCATCGGAGGCGGTCACGAACACGCGGTTGTTCCAGATGATCGGGCTGGAGATTCCAGAACCAGGTAACGGAGTTTTCCATCGGATTCCATCGGTTGCTGACCACTGCGTTGACGCGTTCTGCTGCAGCGCAACCCCATTCGAGTCGGGCCCTCGCCACTGGGCCCATTGCTCGGCCTTGGCAACTGGGCAGAACGCCGGAATCGACAAGCCACAGAGAATCACTGGTAACAAGAATCGCATCATGTTGTAGCAAAAAGAAGCTTGCTTGATGCACAAATTAACTTGAGAGCGTGTATTCATGACGGTCTATGTTCCGGAGTCGTTTGCGAATGCGGTTCGTGAGAGAAGTTATTCCAGCGGAGGTTGAATTGGCAATTCAGTCGGGCTGGCTTTTCAGCACATGAAATGAACTCCTGTCGCGGATTTTGTGACTGTACGCTAAGGGGTGCTGTTTGCGGGTAGGATTGGTTTCAGGCCCACGGCAGCACCGGTTTTGTCACAGAATCGCAGTTGTAGCGACCAGTTATTTGACACGGCGGGGTTCTTGTGTTGCGGCCCCTGGCAGATCTTGACCAGGATTCGATTGACACCTTGGCGCAGGGACACGGTCGCGGTAAAGCGATCAAGACGGGTTCCGTTGAGCCACTGTAGTCGTGCCAACGCGATTTTTTCATTGATCCATACGCTGAGATTGTCATCGGCGCCACACCGCAGTTGGACTTCCTGGGCTCGTGGCGACTCGAGCTCTGCGTACGCATAGCCCACGGCCTCTTTGACGGGAGCAATTGCTTGCACGAGATTAACCTGTCCCATGCGATCCGAAGTTTGATAGGGCTTCCATTGGATTGGATTTCCGTCTTGCCCGGTGTAAGTGGCCTGGAGGTCTACTTTCGTTTCAGGTGGCAAGCGAAGCTTGAAGCCAGTTTTCCCAGGCGCGTCAAACGGACCCAGTAGATACCACTGGGTCACGAATCCCATATGCTTGACGATGCTTACATCGAGGCCTAGCGATTTCAGTCCATCGGCTGCTGCCCGTACTTGATCTTCCCGGCGCGCGTGCTGAAAGGCCTTCTTGAAGGCGCTGCGTGCATCATCGGGCTGTTGCTTTTGTTTTGCTTGTTGCGCCGCTTCTAACGCGATGGCAACGGCTTCTTCGCGAAATTCAACGTCATCGAGTTGACCAGGTATCCAGCTCTGGCGAAAGTCCGGTTCGAATCGATCGAGGAAACCCAGTAGATAGCGACGTAACCGTCCCTGGCGACGCGCATCCCGTACCATGTCTCGAAAAAGTGGCAGTGGGAGTTGAGGAGACTTGCTCTTCAATTCAACTTGCACAATGTCGTCGAAGACGGTGCGATACCAGTTGGCGGCTACGACATTTGGAGTGTCCATTGCGTCCAATAGCCGCGGCAGAATAACGATCCCCTGGTCTCTCAGTTGGTCCGCAGCAACTCGTGCTGCGCGTGAGCCAGCGGCGCCCGCTCCGGTTTTAGAGATCGCGCTTAGCCATTGGTCAATGTCATCTGCATGCAGGCCTGGTGCGTTAGCGAGCAGCAGCGTTGATACGATCGCCAGCCATTTTGCCACGTGATGGTCTCCGGTCACTTGAGGCAGGAGTTTACTCGGAAGATTTGTTCAAAGGTCGGAGCTTGATGTTCTTGAACCAGACTGGCGCTCCGTGGTCTTGTAATCCGATATAGCCTTCTCGGGGATGATCTTTGAAGACGATGTCGCGAAACTTGTGATCCGATCCGTCGGGTCTGGTTCCCGCTTGGGTCCATTCGTTGAGGTCAAGTTTGCTGACCAATCGACCGTTGAGTTCAACGGATACGCGACTCTTGTCACAAGTGAGCAATAGGTGATTCCATTGGCCAGTGGGGCGCGTGAGGTCCTGCTTGACCGGCACCAGGTCGTAGATTGCGCCGGTGGCGTGGTAACCTGTTTGTTGCGCATCGTCTATGGCGACTTCCAGGCCGTTGTAACCGACATCACGTCCTGGTTTGGGGGTCAGGGGGAAGGTGCGGAAGAAGATTCCGCTGTTGCATTTACCGCTGACTTTGTAGTCCAGCTGTAGTTGGAAATCACGCCAGACTTGTTTGTGGATCATCATATAGGCACCACATTGGTGTGGGTTGATGGCGCCTTCTTGAACGGGTGTCTGGCTTGGTTTGAGATCACTGGTTTGCCAATTGGTCAAGGATTTACCGTCGAATAGCAGGAGCCAGCCAGCTTTGCGCTCAGCATCGCTAAGCTGATTGTCCGGTGTTTCCGACGCCGGCTTCGCGTAGCAGTAGAGTGCTTTTTCGGTGCGTACCAGTAACCGTCCCTGGTCGACGACAGGAGTCGCATAAATGCCTTCCCCAAAGTCATGGGAAGCGAGGGTCTTCCATTTTCCCGTGGCCGAAGCGATTGTAATAACGCCTCGTTCGCTCGCCACATAAAGTTTTCCATCAGCGGCGACAGGTGACGCGTAGTAGTTACCACGACCACGTAAGCGGGCTTGCCGGAGAACGTCGCCCGTGCCTGCGTCCAGAGAGGATAGAATTCCACCATCTTTCACCATGTACAGCACGTTGTTATGCACCAAGGGGCTGGCGACGTAAGGGATGCCGCGGGCGTACTTCCAGAGCACATGTGTCTCGGTCAAGTTGCCCTCACCACTGGGACGAATTGCCAGGACCTGGTTCCGTGAGCGGGCGAATACTTCGGCGTGTTTTTCCCATTCTTGCTGATCCAGGGCACCATTCTGGTCAAGGTCGATACGAAAGAATCGTGAATTGACCGGACTGCCATTGGGCAACTCGTCTCGACGCAGTCGGCCATCCGCGTTCTTGTCGAGTGTGGCGAGGGCTTCCTTCCAGGGTTCCATTGCAATCCGGTCTCCCTCAATTTCGCCACCGGGTGACCAGCTGGCTACGTAGAGCATTTCTCCACTGACGGCGGGGATCGTGTTCACGATTCGTGCCAGTCCATCGACCCACCAGATGCGTTTGCCGGTTTCCACTGCGTATGCTGTCAGCCTGGTTGATCCGGGGACCAGGATTTGCGACTGGCCTCGTGTTTTCCAGATGATAGGTGTGGCATAACTGCGGGTAAAATTGTTTCTCGTGACTTTCCAGAGTTCCTTGCCGGTATGTGCATCGAGCGCGACAAGGTAATTGTTGGTGTCGTGATCCTGGTTCAGGATCAAACGGTTTTCGAACAGGATTGGGGAGCTGCCAGCGCCGAATTCGTCCTGGAATGGGCCCATGGGTTTTTTCCACAACAGGTGACCGGCGAAGTCATAACACAGAACTCCGTAACTGCCGAAAAACACAAATACGCGTTCTCCGTCACTCGCGGCAGAGGCAGTTGCCGGGTTTCCCACGGGATGTACGGATTCAAGTTTTTCTATCGGCGCGACTTGGCGCCAGAGCAATTTTCCCGTCTTGCGATCCATCGCGACGGTGGCAAGTTCTTTGGTCTCGGAAGAGAACGTGGTTACGAAAATGTGCTGGCCGATAACGCAAGGGGTTGAGTGGCCACTCTCCAGCGGTTGTCGCCAGACCAGATTCTCGGATTTTTTCAGATCGATGGGCAATGTGGTTCCGGTTGAATAAACACCGCCTGCATGACGAAAATAGGATTGGGCGTCGGCGGCGATCGATTCGGTGGTCCCGCAGAACAGAATCATCGCTGTACACCAGCAGTGGAAGGGCCGCATGACGAAACCTCAGGTATGGTGTGGACCGGGGGTGGGTACGTTGCTGAGCCGCGATTCTAGCGGAGCTATCACGGCACGTCCAATTCGCAGGCCAGCGAATGGAACAGCGGTCAGCAGATAGCAGGTTGCGGTTTGCGAAACGTACTTTAAGTTGATGAAGACTTCCAGAAAACTCGGGAAATTGCGCTGTCGCATACACTCACTGGTCGGTAAGCCGCCGTTTGGCGTCGGCGAGTGAGGTTTGTTGTTTCTTGGCAGGGGGTGAGCATGGTGAATCGCGTCAATACCCACTTTCTTCCGCAATGGTTGGAACCCAGGAACCTGGCTGGCAGTACCGTGGTAGTGATCGATATTCTGCGAGCTTCGACGACGATTATCTCAGCCTTGGCGGCCGGTGCTCGCACTGTTCACCCTTGTCGCGAGGTGGCTGAGGCCGTCCACATCGCCGCGCAGTTGGAGCCCGCCGTTGTGCTGGGCGGAGAACGCGACGGTTTGCGGATTGAGGGTTTTCAGCTGGGAAATTCGCCGACTGAATACACCACCGAAGTTGTTGGCGGTAAAAGCATTGTCTTCACGACGACCAATGGAACGTTAGCCATGGAGTCTTGTCGTGAGGCCGACCGAATATTGATCGGAGCCTTTGCCAATCAGTCGGTAGTGGTCGAAGCCCTTGCGACTCAACCTCAGGTGGACCTGGTTTGTGCTGGAACGAACGGTGAAGTGACGCGCGAAGATGTACTCTTTGCAGGGTCAGTGGTTGCCAGGTTGAGTCGTTCAAGAATCGTGATGAACGACGCCTCGCGTCTGGCGTGGGATGCCTGGTGTCATCTTGAATCGGCATCGCCTGAGGTGTTGACGAAGACGCTGCAAGATTCCCAGGGAGGTCGTAATCTGGTCAAGATTGGTCACGGCGTTGATATCGCCCACGCGGCGCAGATGGATACTACCAATTTGCTTCCTGAACTCGATGTCCGCAATTGGCAGATCCATCGGGGACGGGGAGTAGCAGATGGAGAGTCGTAGTAAGGCCTTTTCTATGGCACTGCGGTGTTTCGCAATATTGCCCGTGGTGGGAGGGACCACGACGACGCAATTGTTGCGTGAGAGAGGCCAAATTTATGGCATGGGTGTCAACTTACACCGCTTGAGCGAAAC
>MDTE01125824.1_pt1 | contig 44388 bp, 21 predicted proteins | sample 811231 | NCBI WGS metagenome assembly MDTE01 (sample SAMN05326651, study PRJNA326480) | marine metagenome | isolation source: seawater | place: Indian Ocean: Red Sea | collected 2010
ACACCTATCACAATTGGAATATGAGCTAATCCACCTGCGATAACTTTTGCTTCTGAGTAAACCATTTTTGAACGTATTTATAATAAAAGATTATCAATTTGTATCTTAATTAGTACAAGTTTTATAAAAATGGTTACGTTTTGAGATCGGAATATATACATATAAATTTATTTTTTATCAATTTTTTTTATTTTTGCCGGTATAGTTACTCAGGAATAATTTTTTATTTAATTAAAAAATTCATCTATGAATAATTCTCAAGGATCGGAAAATCATTTTCAAAATGTTGATTACAGGACAATTGAGCAAACCATGGAAAAGCTTGCTGGAGGAACGAGAAGGCTAGCAGCGCAATTAACCACTTCTGCTTCTTTTAATTCTCTTTGGAATGTCCTAACTGACTATGATCGCTTAAATTTATATATTCCAAATCTTTTATTAAGCAAACAGATTTACAAAAAAAATAACAATGTTCACCTAAAACAAGTCGGAGCTCAAGATTTTCTTGGGATGAAATTTTCAGCTGAAGTAACAATTAATTTATTCGAGGAGAAAGAACTTGGTTTATTAAAATTCAATCTGATTAAAGGAGATTTTAGGAAATTTGAAGGAAGCTGGAAAATTCAAAATATAAAAGACACTCCTAATAACTCATTGATTTATGACCTTACTGTTCAAGGTTGTCAATGGATGCCGATTGGAATGATAGAAAAAAGGTTAAAAAAAGATCTTTCTGAAAATTTAATTGCCGTAGATAAACAAGCAAAATCCTCAATTAAGTAATAAAAATCTTAAATTTAACAATAGCCCCAAGGGGATTCGAACCCCTGTCGCCTCCGTGAAAGGGAGGTGTCCTAGGCCTCTAGACGATGGGGCCAAGGAATTAGCTTCATAGCTTATAAAAAATTAAGAGTTAATCTATCCTTTCGTCAAGTATTGTTGATCTTTGTTTTGGCCTTGCCACACTGGAACAGTAAAATGAAAGCATGAGCCTTCACCAACTTCTGATACAACCCATATTCTTCCTCCATGTACTTCAACAATTCTTCTGCATACGGAAAGACCTATCCCAAAACCTGATGTTCCCTCAGATGTCTGTGGTAGCCTAACTCTATCGAGAAAAATTCTTTTTTGTTCACTTAATGGAATTCCGATACCTTTGTCACAAATCGTTATTTCTACCCACTGATTTGTTTTATGAATCATTGTGATTTTTATTGATCCACAATTTTCAGAAAATTTGAGAGCATTTTCAATTAAATTTAAAAAAACCTGTCTCATTCTTCTTTGATCTGCAAATACACTTGGGAGATCTGAAGGTATATCAGTATCAATTTCTATTTTTCTTAACCTCCAAACTTTTTCTAATTCAAGAATTACTTCGGCGCTTATGTTTCCTAGATCAATCTTTTGAGGATTAAAAAGTGCTTCCCATTTAGTTGTCCCAACTTCAAGAAGATCCTGAGATAAAAGTTCGATTTCTTCTAAGCGTCGCTTAATAACATCTTGTAATTTTTTCACATCAATTTGGCCTAGTTTTTGACTTTGAATAGCAAGAGTCGCAGCTGTAAGGGGGGTTCTCAGTTCATGCGCAACCATTCTTAATAGTCTTTCTTGAGATTCGATTCTTTTTGTAAGTGTCTCGTTTTCTTGTCTTAAGACTAAAAGTTCGTCTTCGAGAAGAAACTCTTTTTGTGTTCTAATTGAATCTATTTTGGAAGGTTCAAGATTAATTCCCAAATTTTTTATAACTCCTTCCTGTTTCCATCTAGGCAACCAAGTCAGCAATTGATCAAAAATATTACTTCCTGCAAAAATTTGTTTTGGAGCTGGTGAAATTTTTATTAGAGCAGGTATAGCGACTAATCTATGCAATTCAAGCAGTTCAGGTTGTTCTGTAGGTTCAGAAATTTGAAGAGAGATTTCAAATTCACAGTCTTTTGATTGTAAATAAGATAATAATGATTTCATGTCGTCTCTAGAAAGATGGTTTCTAGCAGCAACTAGTATCAGTTTTAATTGTTTTTTTTCATTCAAATCATTTACCCTTAAGTGTTGAAAAGCTTTTATTTCTTATAAACACATTATTATTATATTATTTATTTTACAGTTAAGATATGAAATAGATTGATGATATTTATAAATGGTTGTTATTAATCAAAACAAAAACTTTAATAATGGCGAATTTAATTCTCCCGAAATTGAAATTAATAGTAACTTAAAAAGATGGTTTACTAGAAACATTGGATTATGGAAATCTAGTAGAACATATTTTCTTGACGAAGAAAAGAAAACATATAACCTGTGCATGTATATAAATATTGAGGCTCTTGAAAACAAAAAGGAATGGGAATCTCATTACAAATTTACTTGGTATCCAGAAAAAGAATATAGTTTTTTTAAGGAAAACCCCAAATTTAAAGAAAAGGGAGAAATGAAAGCATTCATAAATGGTCACCAATTAATAAGAGAAAAATTTTATCTTAGTGATATTGATGGGATATCCAATATTAAGCAAGTTGATGAACATGAGATGATTTTCGAATCATCCTATGATGACTGGTATATCCTTGAGCATACAAGACTTGTTGATAATGATAATTATAGATTTAGGGTTATATATTCATGGAATAAAGACAAGCTAAAAATAGTAGAGAATCATCACGAAGTAAAAATTATTACATAAGTACTAATTAACAATTTAGTTTAAAAATAAAAAACGTTCTCTTTGTTATCATTTAGAAAAATAATTCAGACATGGCTCTAAAAAAAATATACAAGTTTTTTACAATTCCTTTAATTTTTTCATCTTTTTTATTATCTAAAAATGCTGATTTTAATAAAGTAAACGCAAATATTAAAACATCCCCAGCCAATCAAAATGATTTAGATTTATATCATGGTATGGGGGTTTCATTTCTTTGTAATGCGACCAGAAAAGGATTAGATTTAGATTTTCCAAAAACATTAAACGTTGCCTCAGCGACTTTCGCATCGGTTATATTACAAAAACATGGAGGCAAAGTAATCGAACAGAATAAAGAGCAAAAGGTAGATGCCAAGAATTTACAATTTGTTGCCTCTCTACAGCTAATGGAATCAGCTCTAAAGATTTGTCCAGATAACGTTCCTGAAAAAAGTGAAAAAGAATTTAAAATCGAACTTGAAAGAATCAAGAAATTACAGGAATTGAAAAAATAGCAATAAACTTTTTTTATTATCTAAACATAGAGCTAACTGAACTTTCTTCATGAATTCTCCATATTGCCTCTCCCAACATGTTTGCTACAGAAAGTACTTTTAACTGAGGAAAGTTACCATTATCAATTACCGGAATACTGTTAGTTACGATAACTTGTTCAAATAATTCTTTAGTGCTTAATCTTTCATAGGAAGGTGGAGAAAAAACTGCATGAGATGCACAGGCAAAGATTTTCTTAGCGCCTTCTTTTTTTAATAGATTAGCGCCTGAGCAAATGGTGCCGCCTGTATCAATCATGTCATCTATAAGAATAGCTGTTTTCCCTTTAACTTCTCCGATTACGGTTAAGCTTTCTGAGATATTGTGAGCAGACCTTCTTTTGTCAATAATAGCTAATGGAGCATCTTTCATTAATTTGGCAAATGCTCTAGCTCTGGCTACTCCTCCTACATCAGGAGATACAACTACAACTTCTTCTAAATTTAAAGTTTCAAGATAGTCAATTAAGACAGGTGATCCATAAATATGATCACAAGGAATATCAAAATATCCCTGTATTTGGGCTGAATGTAAATCCATTGCAAGAACACGATCCACGCCTGATTTTTCAAGTAGATTCGCTGTAAGCTTCGCAGTAATTGATTCTCTTCCTGAAGTTTTTCTATCTGCTCTTGCGTAACCAAAATAGGGAATTACAGCTGTTATTTGCCGAGCTGAAGCCCTTTTGCAAGCATCAACCATAATCATTAATTCCATTAAACTATCATTTACAGGCGCACATGTAGGCTGTATGAGAAACACATCACAACCTCTTATAGATTGTTGAATTTGAACATAAAGTTCGCCATCAGCAAATCTTTTAGATATTAAGGGAACATTTTGTATTCCTAAATATGATGCAATTTCTTCAGCTAATTTAGTATTAGAAGTTCCACTTACTAGCCTTAGTCGACTATTAGTTAAATTAAAATTTGGATCTTCATTTTCCACTGCCGTGATGAAACTTGTCACGAAATTAGCTTTTTAAAAACTCTATTGCCATCGTAGTGCTTAATATCAATTTCGCAAAAATTAATTAACTTATCTATCTTCAAAAGTCACAAGTCACAACATTAAAACCCACAAATTGCATAATTACCTTATCAAAAGAAGTATTTCTATATTAAAAATAAAAAAATCACTAAAATTTATTTGTTAAAAGGTAAATATTTATCTATTGTTAGTTTTAGATATTAATTGATATACGAATAACCAAAAATTTACTTAACATTAATGGCTTTAAAATCGGTTTTAGAAAGAAAATCTTTAGGAATACTTGCTCATCCTACCAGCCTCCCAGGGGGTAGTTACTGCGGTACATTTGGGAAAGGGGCAAGAGAATGGATTAAAAAGCTCTCTAAGCATAGAATTAATTTCTGGCAATTTTTACCTCTTACACCAACAGATTCCACTGGTTCTCCTTATAGCTCTCCATCTAGTTTTGCTTTGAATCCTTGGTTCCTTGACATTAATGAATTAATTGAAAAACGTTATATCTTTTTATCCAATATGAACGAATTAAAATCAATCAATCAGAATATTGATCATTTTGATCTTGATTTCGCAAACAATTTATCAAAAAAATTAGGCGAATATCTATTAATTGGTTGGGAATCCCAAACTGAGGAAACGAAAACTGATTTTAATATATGGAATAAAAAAAATATTTGGGTTGATGATTATTCAATATTTATGGTTATGAGAGATGAGTTCAATATGTTACCTTGGTGGGAGTGGCCATTGGATTTTAAACATAAGAAAGTAGAAGTCATAAAACCATGGATAAAGGACAAAAGTAATGAGATTCTGAAAACCAAATTAATACAATGGCATCTTGATAAACAATGGATGGCAATTAAAGCCTTTGCCAAATCGAAGGGTATTACACTTATAGGTGATTTACCTTTTTATGTTTCAAGAGACAGTGCAGATGTTTGGAGTAATAAATCACTATTCTCGATAACTCAAAATGGAGATTTAATTTTTCAAAGTGGCGTTCCACCAGATTATTTCTCATCTAATGGACAACTATGGGGAACACCTACTTACTATTGGTCAAAACACAAAAGATCAAATTTTAAATGGTGGAGAGAAAGATTTAGAAGGCAATTTGAACTAGTAGACATTTTAAGACTTGATCATTTTAGAGCTTTAGCTGGATATTGGAGAGTTAATGGAAAAGCCAAAAATGCCATTAATGGTAGTTGGATTAATTCCCCTGGGAAAGATTTATTAAATATCCTAAGAAAAGATTTAAATTTTAATTATCTACCTATAATTGCCGAGGATCTTGGAGTAATTACTAAAGATGTAGAATTATTAAGGGATAATTATGCATTGCCAGGGATGAAGATTTTGCAATTCGCATTCGATGGCAACGCAGAAAACCCATATTTACCCCAAAATATCAAAGGGGAAAATTGGGTTGTATATACTGGGACTCATGATAATACTACTACCACTTCTTGGTGGGACTATTTAGATAATAATATTAAAGATAATATTAAACATGAATATAATTATAGTGATGACCCTTCTTGGAACTTAATAGAAGTTGGCATGAGAACAAAAGCCAACCTCTTTATCTCTCCGATACAAGATATCTTATCTTTGGATGAATCTTGTAGATTAAATACTCCTGGCACAATTACTAATAATTGGAGATGGAAATTAAATCTAACATTTGAGGAAATTGACGTAAATCTGCAAAAATATAGCGACCTTGGGAATAGATATGGAAGATTAAGTAATTAGACAATCAAACGTATTTAGTTTGCTTTTTCATCAATAATTTGAAACTCAATAATATTAATATTTGAAATAAAATACCGATTTAAAAAAAACAATATAGAAATTAAAAATAAAAAATAAAAAATAATTCCTTTCCAAGAATTTAGAAAATCAAACTTCCTTATAACGTACTTATTTTTCCTTTTATAGTAAATATTAGTTTCATCCGTTGTTAAACCTATCAAAGTATTTTTTTTCAAAGATAGACATTCTTCTAGTTTAAATAATATTGACCTTATGAAAGGATATCTTGGTCTAAGGTCCTTAATATTTTTCTCAATTGAATCAATAGAAGATACAGGAATTTTTGAGATTTCAGATAGCTCTTTGATAGAAAGATTTTTTTTAATCCTTGCATTTTTTACTAACTTACCAATCTCGTCATATCTATCATAAATTTCTTTATGTTTTTTTTCATTTACTATTTGTTTATTTGTTTTTAGAAAATTAATATTGAATATTTTCATTTGCAGTTTTTATTTTATTTAACTCAATTAGTTTCAATTCACCTTTTTTAAGACTTCATTATGAAATATTAGCAAAATTTAAACTTTTTATATCAATTACCATAAATTAATTGACTTAAAATCTTTGCTTATTTGAAAGAATTTTCTTTATTATTTTAATTTATCAATTTATACATAAAATAGATTTTATAATTTCAGTGAATTGATAAATCAAAAATTTTGAATTAAAGTGTCTTCAATATAGAAAAATTAAGCTGGAGAAATAATATTTTGAACTGCACTTTTAGCTAATTTTAAAGGACTGAAAGTATCTCTAAATAAATTCAAGAGTTTTTCAGCATCTTTTAGTTCTAACCTATCATCTTTAACAAGGCTTAACAAAAGATTTTTTCTAACTTCAGAGCCTTTTTCACTAACAAATAGTTTTAATCCTGCATTAGCAACTGGAATAAGATCTGAATTAATATTTTGTTGATCCTTAAATAATGTGCTTAATAAACTTTCAAGCTTATCTATCTGAATCCTCCCTTCATGATCAAAAAGAACTTCAAGAAGAATATCTACAATTTCATCTGAATTATCTGTTAAAAGTTTTTTAGCTATATATGGATATGCAATATTTAGAATTTTGAATTCAGGATCAAGTCTCAAAGCTAAGCCTTCTTGACTTACAACAGCTCTAATTATTAATGCAAACCTACTTGGGACTCTAAAAGGATAAGAATACATAAGTTTTGAAAATTTATCGGTTACATTTTTTAAATTAAAGTTACCAACCTCGGCCCCAAATGATTCACCTAGCACCTCTTTTAGCGGCTCTACAAGTTGGTGCAAATCTTGTTCTTTGGTTAAAAATCCTAATTTCTGAAAATCTTTCGCCATTAGTAAATATTCTTGATTTATTAAATGAACAATTGCCTTAATAAGAGTAAGTCTATCTGAATTAGAAATTGTATCCATCATCCCAAAATCTACGTAGGCCAAGTTCCCAGTATCTGCAGTTCCTCCTTTTAAAGCAAACATATTTCCAGGATGAGGATCTGCATGAAAATAACCGTATTCAAATAATTGCTGCAGTCCACTTATAACGCAAGTTCTGATGTAAGAGGAAGGTATTAAATTATTTTGCTCTAATATTTCTCTATCCCTTAATTTGACTCCATCAATCCAAGATGTAGTTATTACCTTTTTAGAAGAAAAATCTTTTTCTAACTTAGGGATAAATACATTAGGGTTGTTTTTGAAAAAATCAGCAAATTTCAAAGCATTTTTACCTTCTTTTTCATAGTCAATTTCGTCAAAAAGAGCTTTACCAAATTCATCTATTATTTCTCCTATACCAACACCTATATTTAGAGGAAGCAAAGATCCAAAAGTAGTTGCTAGTATTTTCAAAATCACAATATCTCTTCTTATAAGAAAGTATAAATTAGGTCTTTGTACTTTTACAGCACAAAAGGACTTATCTTTCATTTTTACTTTATAAACTATTCCTAAACTTGCTGAAGCAATTGGCTCATTTGGGAAATCATCAAATAATTCATTAGCGGGAGCTCCAAGTTCATCTTCAATTATTTTTAAAGCAATTTTGTTTTCAAAAGGTGGTAGATTATCTTGTAAATTAGTTAATTCTGTTAACCAATCTTGCCTTACTAAATCTGGTCTTGTTGAGAGTGCTTGACCTAATTTAATAAAACATGGACCCAAATTTGTAATTACATCAAAAAGATATTTCGACAGATTTTTCTGTACATTTTGACTTTTACTGTTACCTTGTATAAGTATTCTTATTAAAAGAAAAATTAGGGTTAAAAGTATATATAACACTCTTGGTAGAAAAAGCCATGGCCTTAAAAGCAACCAAATCAAGTCTTCTTTTGGTGAATATTTTGAATAATGAATTGCCATTAATTTTAAAAATATTGAAGAAGAATTTCTTTTTAATATATTCTATATCTGTCAATAATGCTTTATGAGTATTTCTGATTTTTTAACTAAAAAGTTTTTAAAGTCTCTTTTCTTTCCCTCCCACAATAGAGGAGAGGCTTTACCAAAAGGATTGATTAGATTATTAAAAAAACAACCTGGATTTTGGGATTTACCAGAACTCCCTGAGATAGGTTCTCCACTATCTGATAATGGGTTAATACATGATGCGCAAATATCAATCTCAAAAAAAATTAATGCAAAAAATTGTTTTTTTGGTGTAAACGGAGCCTCGGGTTTAATTCAATCTGGAATAATTGCTATGGCAAATCCTGGCGAATTTATTCTAATGCCACGAAATGTTCACATTAGTGCTATTAAGACTTGCGCTCTGCAAAATATTATTCCGATATTCTTTGATATAGAGTTTTCTAAAGAAACTGGCCACTACATGCCAATCACTACGAACTGGTTTACAAATGTATTAAAAAATATAGATTTTGAAAATAAGAAAATCGCTGGGGTAATACTTGTTAGCCCTTATTATCAAGGATATGCCACTGAACTCGAACCTTTAATCAATATTTGTCATCAGCATGATCTACCTGTTTTAGTTGATGAAGCCCACGGATCGTATTTTCTTTTTTGTGAAAATTTTAATTTGCCGAAATCAGCTATAAGATCAAACGCAGATTTAGTTGTTCATTCATTGCATAAGTCACTTAATGGATTAACGCAAACAGCAGTTCTTTGGCATAATGGTAACCTAATTGACGAGAACAACTTAATCAAAAGCATTAATTTGTTGCAGACTACTAGTACAAATTCTCTTTTGATCGCATCCTGTGAGGAGTCAATAAATGACTGGCTAAATAAAGATAATCTTCATAAATACAAAAAAAGAATCTCAGAAGCAAAATCAATTTACAGGGAATTAACAAAAAGTAAAATACCTCTTGTTGAAACTCAAGATCCTTTAAAAATAGTACTAAATACCTCTAAAGTTGGTATTGATGGTTTTACTGCAGATAGATTTTTTTATAAAAATGGACTAATAGCTGAATTGCCTGAAATAATGACACTTACTTTTTGTTTAGGTTTTTCAAATCAAAAAGAATTTATTTTTTTATTTCAAAAGTTATGGAAACAGTTACTAATTCAAACTAGCAGATCCTTAAATATAAAACCCATAAAACCACCTTTTAAACTAGTTCAATCACCTGAAATACCTATAGGAGTTGCTTGGAGAAGTAAAACTTATAGAATTCCTCTTAAAGAATCTCTAGGAAAAATTTCTGGAGATATTATTTGTCCTTACCCTCCTGGGATACCCTTAATAGTGCCTGGAGAGAGAATAGACAAAGAGAGGATCAAATGGATAGAAACTCAAAGTTTGTATAACGAGGATCTGTTAAATTCTTATATACGTGTATTACATACCTAGAAATTAAATATGAGATTGCGAAGCGGTTTACTAATAGGATTATTTGGGTTGGTTGTTGTTTTATTAGGCGGATGGTATTTCACAATGGCTATTGCATTGCTTACGTACATTGCAATACTGGAATTTTTTAGAATGGCAGAATTCACTGGGATTAAACCAGCTACTAAAACTACATTATTTTCATGCTTCATAATTATAGTATCTACATATCTAGAAGCCATTGGATTCATCGATAGGGAAATATACAACTCAATTTTACCAATATGTGCAGTAGGGATATGCACTTGGTTATTGCTGCAACCAAAATCAGGAACTATTTCTGATATTGCAGCATCTATTTTCGGATTATTTTATTTAGGTTTTTTACCTAGTTATTGGATTAAATTGCGGGCAATACAATCAAGTATAAATAATTCCCCTAATAATTTATTTTCTTTTCAAAGTTTTTCAAATTCATCAGGTCTTTATTTAACATTAATTTCTTGTTTGTTAATTGTAGCTTTCGACATTGGTTCTTTTTTTATTGGAAAGTCATTTGGGAAAAGGGCCCTATCCCCTATTTCTCCGAGTAAAACTATCGAAGGTTTAATAGGTGGAATTATATGTTCAATTTCATTAGCAACTATTTTTGGGTTTTTACTTAACTGGGAGTATCCAATTTTAATAGGTATTGTATATGGAACATTAGTTTCTCTAATGGCGTTAGTAGGTGATCTAATAGAATCAATGATGAAAAGGGATGCAAAAATAAAAGATTCTGGAACTTTTCTGCCAGGTCACGGCGGTATTCTTGATAGAATTGATAGCTATATCTTTACACCTTCAGTAATCTATTACATTATTATAATTTTAAAGTATTTAAATTAATTATCAAATGTTTTTTTTATTTTAAATCTTTATTGATTAATTCTTTTTTAATAAAACAAAAAATGAATTTAATATTTTTATTTTAAGGTAAAAAAGCATCTCGTTTTTGTTATTTATAATACTTCTGTTAAACACAAAAATAATCGCATATTATTTTTGCGGATAATGATGGCAAATCAATATGTGGAAGATGTCCGCAATTTTTCAATCCAACAAAATTTAATTCATCAATTTGTTTGATTTTTTTAATTTCTTTTTTACCAAGAATCCTATCATTCTCCCCACAAATAGTTTTAATTGAAATATTTTGGATATATTCATAAGTTCCTGCAAATCCACCACTTTTTGCAAAAGAAGCTAATGAATTTCTCCAGCCAGAGCAACCTAGATGAATTGAGGCAATTTGCTCTTCTCTTGGGCCTACACTTTTATCTGGATAAGCAAAAGCTTGCCTGCAAAGACTCTTTCTCACTTGAGGTAGTCCTAAAAAAGTTGCGCCAATTTGATTGAATGGGAAAGGAATAATTTTAGATTCGCCAAATAAGCCCGCTGGAGACATAAGAAATATCTTATCAATTAAGTCTGGGATTTCCCTAGCTAGATTCATCGCTACGGATCCTCCCATCGAAGCGCCTACAATCATTAACTTTTTTTTGAATTTTAAAGTTTTAATAATATCTATAAGATTAGAAATTATTTGACCAGGATTATATTCATTGCAAGCGATCCTAGGTGTAAATCCAAATCCTAATAAATCAGGAATTATTAGTTGGAATTTTTTTTTTAAAAATGGATATATTCTCCTAAATTCCAGGAAACTGCTATCAAATCCATGTAAGAAGAGTATTGGTTGACCAGTACCTCCCATAACCACAGGGAATTCAGAAAGATTCCATTTTTCGTTAAGTCTTATCCAATTAACATCTTTAGAAATGTTAATAGCTAGTGGATCCTGAAGAGAATTTTTAACTTTTTCAAAGTGATTAATGTTCTGTTTGTTGAAATCAATGTAGATATTCTTATTCAAGTTATTTAGATTAATTTAATTTTTTGTTTTTCCGCATTTGTAATAGTTTCAATTATGTCTATCTCATTAATTTCAAAGGGTAAGAAATGAATCTCAGATTCATCCCTACATGTGAATTTAGCAATTTTCTGTAAATTGTTATTTTCAAAAACATTAATACCTAATTCAGCTATAGAAGTTGGTAAATTTAGTTTATTCATTAATGCCAAAAGCTGTTTTATAGATTGATTAGCTAATTTGTTATTATTTTTTGTTTCCTCTAATCTTAGTTGCAATAATATTCCAACTCCAACAATTTCGCCATGTAAGGGCTTATGGGTTGAAACTATTTGAGTAATAGCATTATGAATAGCATGAGCTGCAGCTGTTCTGCACTTTTCACCACCTATTCCACCAATTAATCCAGCGGTAAGAGTGCATCCTTCTACTGCATTGCACCAGGAAAGATTTTGCAAAGAATGGCTATTATATGCACTCTCTCCATTAATAAGTAACTGGTCTCTTAATACTCTTGATATTTGAATTGCTTGTTGAACAAATCCATCTTCAACGCTTGAACTAGTCAAAGAAGATTCATACCATTTAGCTAAAGCATCTGCTATCCCACTGGCAAGTGTCCTTTTAGGTGCTGTTTCAATAAACGCATGGTCAAGCACTAATATTTTAGGACAAGATTTTAGCTCAACATCTTTGATAAATTGTCCGTTGATTGAATAAATATTTGAAAGTGCTGTCCAACCTGCGCAAGTAGATGCACTTAAAGGGATAGTGATAACAGGAATCGAAAGCAAATGTGCTAAAAATTTACCTGCATCTAAAACTTTACCCCCACCTGTGGCAATGATAGAATCACATTTATTCTTAAGTATAAACTGTTTTATTCTCGCAAGATCTTCATAACAACAATCGTACTCTAAGTTTGATAAAAATATATCAAAATTCTCGCTAATTAGATCATCATAAATTTGTTGCCTAATTTTATCAGTTGCTAAACTTCTCCCCAATAGCAAAGGGCGTTTACAAACTTTTTTAATTTCTGGTAAAGCTTTAAACCAAGCGCCCTTTCCCCTAAATATTTTTTCTGGAGATATTAGATGCATAGGCGTGTAAGTTTTTAAAAATTAGCCCCTGCCAATTCTTGTGAAGAATTTTCTGAAGAGATATTTACTGTAACTTTCTTATTCTCATCAACATCAACTAAAGCTTTATCTCCATCTTTTATTCTTCCTGATAAAACTTCTTCAGCTAAGCTATCTTCTAATAAACGCATGACTGCTCTTCTTAAAGGTCTCGCTCCGTAAGAGGGATTATAACCTTCCTCAACAAGTCTTTCCTTAAATGCATCAGTTACTTCTAACTTTATACCTTTATCATTTAATCGAGAAAAAACTTCTTTTAACATTATTTCCGCAATATCTTTTACCTCGTTCTTGGTTAATTGCCTAAATACAATTATCTCATCAAGTCTGTTTAAAAATTCTGGTCTGAAGTATTGTTTCAGCTCCTCGTTCACGAGAGATTTGATCCTATTATATTGGCTATCTTCAGCTGAATCTCCAGAGAATTCAAAACCTAGGCCACCACCGCCTTTTTCGATAACTTTAGAACCAATATTAGAAGTCATTATTAACAGTGTATTTTTAAAATCTACAGTTCTCCCTTTAGAGTCAGTTAATCTTCCATCTTCAAGAAGCTGCAATAACAAGTTAAATACGTCTGGATGGGCTTTTTCTACTTCATCAAATAACACAACAGTATATGGTCTCCTTCTTACAGCCTCTGTAAGTTGACCACCCTCATTAAAACCTACATAACCGGGAGGGGAACCAATAAGTTTACTTACAGTATGTCTTTCCATAAATTCTGACATATCTAATCTAATCATGGCTTCTTCACTGCCAAAGAAATAAGCTGCTAAAGATTTAGTTAATTCTGTTTTTCCAACACCAGTGGGGCCTGAAAAAATAAAACTTGCTATTGGTCTATTTGGATTTTTTAAACCAACTCTCGCTCTTCTAATGGCTTTCGATACTGCTTTTACAGCCTCGTCCTGTCCTATTAATCTTTGGTGTAATGTCTCCTCCATATTGAGCAACTTAACAGATTCTGTTTCTGTTAATTTCTGTACAGGGACTCCTGTCCATGAAGCTACTATATGAGCTACATCTTCCTCACTAACAAGAGGATTTTGAACAATGTTTTTGTTATCTAATAAAGTTTCAACACTATTATTTGGATCTTTTTTCTCAACAGTTTCTTTTTTATTTTCTAAAAGCTGTTTTATTTTTGCTGATAATTCTATTTCTTTTTCCCTTAATTGGCCAGCTTGATCAAAATTTTGATCTCTTACTGATTCCTCTTTTTGTTTCTGTACTTGTCTTAATTCTTTATCAATTTGTTTGGCTTCAGGAGGAAGTTTAGAATTAATTAATCTTACTCTACTTCCAGCTTCGTCAATAAGATCTATAGCCTTATCAGGTAAAAATCTATCAGATATGTAACGGTCCCCCAAGTGAGCTGCTGCTTCAAGAGCTTCATCTGTAATTTTTAAACGGTGATGCTGTTCGTAGCGCTCTCTAAGCCCTTTTAAAATTTCTATAGTATCCTCAATAGACGGTTCACCTACCATTACGGGTTGAAATCGTCTTTCTAAAGCTGCATCTCTTTCTATGTGTTTCCTGTATTCATCAAGGGTAGTAGCTCCTATGCATTGAAGTTCACCTCTCGCTAAAGCTGGCTTTAATATATTTGCAGCATCTATAGCCCCTTCAGCTGCTCCTGCCCCAATTAAAGTGTGAACTTCGTCAATAACCAGAATAACATTTCCAGCAGATTTAATTTCTTCCATTATTTTCTTAAGTCTCTCCTCGAATTCACCTCTATATTTTGTTCCTGCTACAAGAAGACCTATATCAAGAGTCAAGACTCTCTTATCTTCAAGAATGTCAGGTATTTCTCCAAGTTGAATTCTTTGAGCTAATCCTTCAGCTATTGCTGTTTTACCTACGCCAGGCTCACCTATTAGAACAGGGTTATTTTTTGTCCTTCTACCTAAAATCTGAACAACTCTATCTATTTCATCATGACGGCCAACAACAGGATCAAGCTTTGATTCACTGGCAAGTTTTGTTAAATTTGTACCAAACTCATCTAAAGTAGCCGTCTTTAAATTTCCCTTATTTGATGAACTTCCACCTGAACCAACTTCAGCTGTCTCTCCCAACATTCTTATTACTTGAGTTCTGACTTTAGTTAAATCAATTCCAAGATTTTCTAAAACCCTTGCTGCAACACCTTCACCTTCTCTAATAAGACCTAGAAGCAAATGCTCTGTACCGATATAATTATGACCTAATTGACGAGCTTCTTCAAGAGACAACTCTAAAACCCGTTTAGCTCTAGGTGTAAAGGGTATCTCTACAGCCACAAAACCAGATCCTCTTCCTATTATTTTTTCTACTTCAATTCTTGAGTCTTTCAAATTCACCCCTAGCGATTTAAGTACCTTTGCTGCTACTCCTGTACCTTCACCAATTAAACCTAGCAATATTTGTTCTGTCCCAACGAAATTATGTCCAAGCCTTCTAGCTTCTTCTTGAGCAAGCATAATGACTTTAATGGCTTTTTCTGTAAATCTTTCGAACATTAAAGAATTTAATTTCTACTAATAACCTACCAGTATTAAGACAATTTTGTGTTCAGAATGAGCTTTTGTGAATACCCAAACGTTAAATTTATTGAACATAAATCTAGATTATTGATGATATAGCTGCTTATTTCAGTAATTTCAAGGATTCTGGTTATCCGCACCCAAAAAAATTTATAATTTTTTTATGAGTTTTTTTTCTTTCAAAATAGCATCAGCACCGTCCCTGTAGTAGTTCTTTCTTCTTCCAACGGTTAAAAAATTAAATTTGCTATAAAAAACTTCTGCGATTGAATTAGTTTCAGAAACTTCTAACAATAATTTTTTTATATTTAGTCTTTCGCATTGGTTTATTAAATATTTCATTAAACAACTACCATATCCTTTTCTTTGAAAATTTTTAATTATAGAAAAATAATTTAGTTGAGCTTCATCAATAATTATTTGAGCAACACATAATCCAATTATTTTCTTTCTAAATAATATTGCAAAAACTTTTATCCCGTTTTTCTCTAACTCTGCTTTCCATTGTTTTTTTGTCCATAAACAAATTGAATTTGAATCCAATTCATAACATAATTCAAATCCTTTATAATCAATCTCCTTTATTGATATCATGAAACTAAATAATAATATCTCGTAGAAGGTTTAGCTCTAAGGTAATTATATATCTTCTGAAAGTTGTAGAATAATTTTGCAACAAGAATTCTCCTATGAAAGAAAAAATTTCATTTTTAAAAAATAAAATTGACTTAGTTAGCCCTAACAAAAATATCGTGCCTATAACAACTACAATCGACAGTGATGAAAAGCTAAATATTGGTGGATGTTCTATAGAGGATTTAGTAAAAAAATATGATTCGCCACTCTATATTTTGGATGAAGTCACATTGAGAAATTCTTGTAGAGCATACAAACAAGCATTAGAAAAATATTATCCAGGTTTATCTCTCCCTATATATGCATCCAAGGCAAATAGTTCTATTTTTATGAGTAATTTAGTAGCCTCTGAGGGTTTTGGTCTTGATGCTGTTTCAGAAGGGGAATTACTGACAGCTTTAAAGGGTGGTGTTCCAAATGAAAAAATTGTTTTTCATGGCAATAATAAATCTGATAAAGAAATTGAATTTGCAATAAAAAATAATATCAAGGTCATTGTGGATAATGACCATGATTTAAAAAGATTAGAAAAAATATCTGATTCTTTTGATTATGATTTAGAGATAATGATCAGATTTACCCCGGGGATAGAATGTCATACTCATGAATACATCAGAACCGGATCTTTTGACAGCAAGTTTGGTTTTGGAATTGAGTCTTTAGGTAAGTTATTTAAAGCAATAATTAAAACTAAACACTTAAAACTAATTGGTTTACATGCTCATATTGGTTCTCAGATCTTTGAACTTGATCCACATAAAGATCTCGGAGCAATAATGGTGAATGTTATCTTGCAAGCTAGGGAGTTTGGTCACAATATAAAAGAATTAAATGTTGGGGGTGGCTTGGGAATCAAATATACCCAAGAAGATGATCCCCCTTCAATTGATGAATGGATAAAAACAGTTTCATTATCTATTTCAGAAGCATGTAAAAAAAATAAATTAGATTTACCTTTGCTTATGTGTGAACCTGGTAGATCCATAGTTTCTACGGCTGGTGTGACAATATACAAAATTGGTGCATTTAAAGAAATTCCTGGAATAAGAACTTATTTGTCAGTTGACGGTGGCATGAGTGATAATCCCAGACCAATTACATATCAATCTAATTATTCTGCTTGTTTAGTAGATAAGCCTTTGAACATTAATTCTGAAAATAAATTTACCGTTGCAGGTAAGCATTGTGAATCTGGAGATGTTCTATTTAAAGAACTTGAACTAGGTAATTGCCAAACAGGTGATTTGATTTGTGTTTTCGGTACTGGTGCGTATAATATTTCGATGAGTTCTAATTACAATAGAATTCCAAGACCTGCTGCTCTTCTAGTATTTAATGGTGAAGCAGAAATCATCCAAAAAAGGGAAAGTCCACATGATCTTCTGAAATATGATGTTTTACCAGATCGCTTTATCAAAAAAAGTTAGGTACATTTAAGTAGATTTAATTTTAATGTGAATTTTTGGGGGTTAATAAACTTAAAGTTTTTATTAGATGTTTTATTTGCCTCTGGATTTGGGCTCCTATTATTTTCCAGAGTAAAAGAGCAGAGAACATTATGGCTCTTGAGGGGATATTTACTTCTTGTTTCCTTTGCTTGGTTTATCCAAAGATATGCGTATCTCCCACTAACTTCAAAATTAATTGACGCAGTAGTTTTAGCTTGTTCCTTATCTTTAGCCATTCTTTGGCAAGGAGAACTTAGGAGACTAATGGAATTATTAGGCACTGGAAGATTAACTGTATTATTAGGTAATCAACCGAAAGAATTTAGAGCAACCTCAACAACAGTTAACCAATTAGTTGATGCCGCGGGAAAACTATCACAAAACAGAAAAGGAGCCTTAATAGTTGTAGATTTAGGGAGCGATTTAAGACCAGAAGATTTTTTATATTCAGGTATAAATATTCAAGCACAATTATCGACAGATCTTCTAATAAATCTATTTGCAACTGATACCCCATTGCATGATGGAGCAGTTCTGGTAAAAGGAAATAAAATAGTTTCCGCAGGGGTAATACTCCCTCTTTCAAGGCAAGGAATCAGTCGATACGGGACAAGGCATCTAGCTGCTTTAGGTATTACAGAAAGATTCGACAGATGTATCTGCATTGTAGTCTCAGAAGAAACAGGTACTTTATCATTAGCTAATCAAGGAAAACTTGAAAGACCTATAACGAGCAGCCGTTTGCAGGAGCTTCTCATAAAATTAGTAGGAAATCAAAATTCATTAAGTAATCAAAAATCATCTGCGAACAAAAGTACTTTTTCCCAAAATATAAATACGAATGATAATATTACTATTGAAAACGAAATAGACAAGATTAAAGATTAATCTATGAATTCGCAAAAAATATCTAATAAAAAAAATTCAAAATTATCTAATGAAATAGATAAACTTCGAATACCTAAGCACATTGCAATAATTATGGACGGGAACGGTAGGTGGGCAATAAAAAAAGGTTTTCCTAGAACATTTGGACATAATAAAGGAGTAAGTGTATTAAAAGAAATTATAAAAGTCTCTAAAAATTTAGGTTGTAAAACTCTTACTGCATATGCTTTTTCCACGGAAAATTGGACAAGGCCCGCAAAAGAAGTAGATTTCCTTGTAGAACTATTTGAAAAAGTAATTAATAAAGAAATAGAACAAATACACAAAAACTCAATAAGGATTAATTTTGTTGGAGATTTAACCCCTTTCCCCGAGAGCTTAAAATTAATTATTAATAAATCAGAATCCCTCACAAAAAATAATAAAGAATTTACATTAAATATTTGTATTAATTATGGAGGAAGGCAAGAAATTGTAAAAGTTGCAAAAAAAATAGCTCTTAAATATTTTGCTGGAGAAATTAAATCTAATGAAATTAATGAACAATTGTTTGAATCAGAATTATTGCTAAAAGGGTCAAATGATCCTGAATTATTAATACGTACTAGTGGTGAAAAAAGGATAAGTAATTTTCTTTTATGGCAATTAGCTTACTCTGAAATTTACATAACAGATGTATTATGGCCTGATTTTGATGAAAATGAATTTTTGAAAGCAATTATTGATTATCAAGCTAGGAATAGGCGTTTTGGAGGTATAGGATCATTACCAAATGAATCTTGTAAAACTTCTAATTATTCTTCCTAAAAAAATGAATAATATAAATAAACAGAAATTTGACAAAATTAGATTTGATTGGAATATAGAGGAAATTTTAGAAATATTGAATGCTCCTTTAATAGATTTGATGTGGGAAGCTCAGATAATTCACAGAAAATTTAATCAATATAAAGTCCAATTAGCTTCTCTTTTCAGCGTAAAAACAGGAGGCTGCGAAGAAAATTGTTCATACTGTAGCCAATCAATATATAGCGCTAGCCAAATAAAAAGTCATCCTCAATTTGAAGTTGAAGCTGTTTTAAAAAGGGCAAAAATAGCAAGAGAAGAGGGTGCAGATAGATTTTGTATGGGGTGGGCCTGGAGAGAAATTAGAGAAGGCAAATCTTTTAACTCAATGTTAGAAATGGTTAAAGGTGTAAGAGAACTAGGGATGGAGGCATGTGTAACGGCCGGAATGCTAACAGATGCTCAGGCATTAAAACTTGCAAAAGCAGGGTTAACAGCCTATAACCATAATCTTGATACAAGTCCTGAATATTATGAAAATATTATTACTACTAGAACTTATCAGGATAGATTAGACACAATTAAAAGAGTAAGAAATGCAGGTATAAATGTATGTTGTGGAGGAATAATAGGTTTAGGAGAAAACCAAGAAGATAGGGCATCTCTTTTAAAAGTCCTCTCAAATATGAATCCTCATCCGGAAAGTGTCCCGATTAATTCATTAGTAGCTATTGAAGGTACAAAACTAGAAAAAAACAAAGAAATAGATTCTATAGAGATGATAAGAATGATTGCTGCTGCTAGGATTCTTATGCCTAAAAGTAAAATAAGATTAAGTGCTGGTAGAGAGAGTTTAACTAAAGAGGCTCAGATTTTATGTTTTCAATGCGGGGCGAATTCTATTTTTTATGGAGATGAATTACTAACAACCTCAAATCCTTCTTTTCAAGATGACAGGAAATTACTTAAAGAAGTAGGAGTTCTATTTAATAAAGATTTTGAATCCAATAATAAAACAGTTTCTTTTTTATGAGAAAGAATATATATAAGATAGTTTCAATCTATTCTTTCTTCTCATTTCAAGAAAACTTAATTCTTGAACTGAAAGATAAATTATTGAGTATTGAAAAAAATAATGATCTTTCAGGCTTGTTAATAATTGCGAATGAAGGAATTAATGGAACTATTTGCGCTGAAGAAAAAATTATTGAAAAAGTTCTTAATTTACTAAGAAAATTTATTGGAATAAACAAATCAAATATTAAGGTTAGTTATTCCAATAAAAAAATCTTCAAAAAATTAAAAATCAAAATTAAAAATGAGATCGTAACTATGGGAATACCTGGTATATATCCATTGAAAGATTCAGGAACTTATATTGATTCATATGATTGGAATAAATTAATTAAAGATCAAAATACTCTCGTCATAGATACAAGGAATCATTATGAAGTTTCCATAGGAAGTTTCAAAGAGTCAATTAATCCAAATACAAAAAACTTTAGTGAGTTCCCTGAGTGGGTAGATAATAATCTAAAGAAACATTTGGGAAATGAAACTCCCAAAAATATAGCAATGTTTTGTACTGGAGGTATTAGATGTGAAAAAGCAACTGCTTTATTGAAAAATAAGGGGTATAAAAATATTTTTCATTTAAAAGGAGGGATACTTAAATACCTTGAGGAAATTGCAAAAGAAGAAAGTCTATTTGAGGGTGAATGTTATGTTTTTGATAAAAGAGTCTCCTTAGATCACGAATTAAAAAAAGGATCTTATTCAATTTGTCATGCATGTGGAATGCCAATTTCTTTGGCAGATAAGAAAAAACATGAGTATATAGAGGGCATTCAATGTCATTTTTGTATTGACAAATTTACTGATGAGGATAGAAAAAGATTCGAAGAAAGACAAAGACAAATAAATAAATTAAAAGATAAAAATCAAAAAGTGTGTAAGAATTAACCGATAAAAATTATGAAAATAGAAGAATTACAAAAAATCGCATTCTCTCTAGGTCTAGTTATAAAAATACAAGTAAGGGAAACTCTTGGATTATGTTTTTTTAAAATTGTTGTAGCTGAACAAAAAGAAAATATTGTAAAGATTTGGGGGGAGATGAAAGGATGGACATTTTCAAATAAACAAGGGCTTCAGCTCGATTCATTAAGGATAATTAAAACCTCTCCTCCTTTTGTTTCGGAATTAATTTGGGCAACAAGCATGGCTTGGGCTATAGAAAAAAAGAATAGTAAAAAAGCAAGATTATTAGCAATTTACGATGCGGAGGGATATAGCATAAAACTTGTCAGATATTTTAAGATTATAGGATTTAAAATTGTAAAAGAGGTTGGTTCTAGTCCTATAGATCTCTTTTTAAGGTTGGTCTGGGGAGGGGCAGGTACTCTTATGAAGGGGGACTGTTTTCACATTCTAAAAAAAATTGAGAAAAAACTTTCTGTGATTGATTATCCTCAACCAGCGTGATAACTACTCCTAACTAAAGGTCCACAAGATACTTTTTTAAAACTTAATTTTTTACAAAACCTCTCTAAATATTCAAACTCTTTTGGTTTCCAATATTTCCTTACAGATAAGTGCTTCAATGAAGGTCTTAGGTATTGCCCAATTGTTATTTGATCACATTCAACTTTTTTAAGATCAAGAATTGTGGTTTCTATTTCGTCTAATGTTTCTCCTAAACCCAACATTAAGCCTGATTTTGTCTGAATATTAGGAGCAATAGACTTAGCTTTTTTTAGCAAGCTTAAAGAATTTTCATAACTAGCGCCTCTACGAACGCATTTTTGAAGTCTTTCAACAGTCTCTAAATTATGATTAAAACAAATTGGTTTTTTATCTAGGATCATTTCTAGTCTTTCTTTTTGAAGTTTATTTTTATCTTCAAAACTTTTTCCACCTCCCCATAAATCTGGAGTAAGTACTTCTATTTGAATATTTGGATCCTTTTTTCTTATCTCATTAATCGCAGAGACAAATAAATTAGCTAATTTATTTGTCTCTGCGATTAATGAGATAAGAAAAAAGGATCCAAATATTCAAATAGAAGTACTTACTCCAGATTTATGGGGAGGTGGAAAAAGTTTTGAAGATAAAAATAAACTTCAAAAAGAAAGACTAGAAATGATCCTAGATAAAAAACCAATTTGTTTTAATCATAATTTAGAGACTGTTGAAAGACTTCAAAAATGCGTTCGTAGAGGCGCTAGTTATGAAAATTCTTTAAGCTTGCTAAAAAAAGCTAAGTCTATTGCTCCTAATATTCAGACAAAATCAGGCTTAATGTTGGGTTTAGGAGAAACATTAGACGAAATAGAAACCACAATTCTTGATCTTAAAAAAGTTGAATGTGATCAAATAACAATTGGGCAATACCTAAGACCTTCATTGAAGCACTTATCTGTAAGGAAATATTGGAAACCAAAAGAGTTTGAATATTTAGAGAGGTTTTGTAAAAAATTAAGTTTTAAAAAAGTATCTTGTGGACCTTTAGTTAGGAGTAGTTATCACGCTGGTTGAGGATAATCAATCACAGAAAGTTTTTTCTCAATTTTTTTTAGAATGTGAAAACAGTCCCCCTTCATAAGAGTACCTGCCCCTCCCCAGACCAACCTTAAAAAGAGATCTATAGGACTAGAACCAACCTCTTTTACAATTTTAAATCCTATAATCTTAAAATATCTGACAAGTTTTATGCTATATCCCTCCGCATCGTAAATTGCTAATAATCTTGCTTTTTTACTATTCTTTTTTTCTATAGCCCAAGCCATGCTTGTTGCCCAAATTAATTCCGAAACAAAAGGAGGAGAGGTTTTAATTATCCTTAATGAATCGAGCTGAAGCCCTTGTTTATTTGAAAATGTCCATCCTTTCATCTCCCCCCAAATCTTTACAATATTTTCTTTTTGTTCAGCTACAACAATTTTAAAAAAACATAATCCAAGAGTTTCCCTTACTTGTATTTTTATAACTAGACCTAGAGAGAATGCGATTTTTTGTAATTCTTCTATTTTCATAATTTTTATCGGTTAATTCTTACACACTTTTTGATTTTTATCTTTTAATTTATTTATTTGTCTTTGTCTTTCTTCGAATCTTTTTCTATCCTCATCAGTAAATTTGTCAATACAAAAATGACATTGAATGCCCTCTATATACTCATGTTTTTTCTTATCTGCCAAAGAAATTGGCATTCCACATGCATGACAAATTGAATAAGATCCTTTTTTTAATTCGTGATCTAAGGAGACTCTTTTATCAAAAACATAACATTCACCCTCAAATAGACTTTCTTCTTTTGCAATTTCCTCAAGGTATTTAAGTATCCCTCCTTTTAAATGAAAAATATTTTTATACCCCTTATTTTTCAATAAAGCAGTTGCTTTTTCACATCTAATACCTCCAGTACAAAACATTGCTATATTTTTGGGAGTTTCATTTCCCAAATGTTTCTTTAGATTATTATCTACCCACTCAGGGAACTCACTAAAGTTTTTTGTATTTGGATTAATTGACTCTTTGAAACTTCCTATGGAAACTTCATAATGATTCCTTGTATCTATGACGAGAGTATTTTGATCTTTAATTAATTTATTCCAATCATATGAATCAATATAAGTTCCTGAATCTTTCAATGGATATATACCAGGTATTCCCATAGTTACGATCTCATTTTTAATTTTGATTTTTAATTTTTTGAAGATTTTTTTATTGGAATAACTAACCTTAATATTTGATTTGTTTATTCCAATAAATTTTCTTAGTAAATTAAGAACTTTTTCAATAATTTTTTCTTCAGCGCAAATAGTTCCATTAATTCCTTCATTCGCAATTATTAACAAGCCTGAAAGATCATTATTTTTTTCAATACTCAATAATTTATCTTTCAGTTCAAGAATTAAGTTTTCTTGAAATGAGAAGAAAGAATAGATTGAAACTATCTTATATATATTCTTTCTCATAAAAAAGAAACTGTTTTATTATTGGATTCAAAATCTTTATTAAATAGAACTCCTACTTCTTTAAGTAATTTCCTGTCATCTTGAAAAGAAGGATTTGAGGTTGTTAGTAATTCATCTCCATAAAAAATAGAATTCGCCCCGCATTGAAAACATAAAATCTGAGCCTCTTTAGTTAAACTCTCTCTACCAGCACTTAATCTTATTTTACTTTTAGGCATAAGAATCCTAGCAGCAGCAATCATTCTTATCATCTCTATAGAATCTATTTCTTTGTTTTTTTCTAGTTTTGTACCTTCAATAGCTACTAATGAATTAATCGGGACACTTTCCGGATGAGGATTCATATTTGAGAGGACTTTTAAAAGAGATGCCCTATCTTCTTGGTTTTCTCCTAAACCTATTATTCCTCCACAACATACATTTATACCTGCATTTCTTACTCTTTTAATTGTGTCTAATCTATCCTGATAAGTTCTAGTAGTAATAATATTTTCATAATATTCAGGACTTGTATCAAGATTATGGTTATAGGCTGTTAACCCTGCTTTTGCAAGTTTTAATGCCTGAGCATCTGTTAGCATTCCGGCCGTTACACATGCCTCCATCCCTAGTTCTCTTACACCTTTAACCATTTCTAACATTGAGTTAAAAGATTTGCCTTCTCTAATTTCTCTCCAGGCCCACCCCATACAAAATCTATCTGCACCCTCTTCTCTTGCTATTTTTGCCCTTTTTAAAACAGCTTCAACTTCAAATTGAGGATGACTTTTTATTTGGCTAGCGCTATATATTGATTGGCTACAGTATGAACAATTTTCTTCGCAGCCTCCTGTTTTTACGCTGAAAAGAGAAGCTAATTGGACTTTATATTGATTAAATTTTCTGTGAATTATCTGAGCTTCCCACATCAAATCTATTAAAGGAGCATTCAATATTTCTAAAATTTCCTCTATATTCCAATCAAATCTAATTTTGTCAAATTTCTGTTTATTTATATTATTCATTTTTTTAGGAAGAATAATTAGAAGTTTTACAAGATTCATTTGGTAATGATCCTATACCTCCAAAACGCCTATTCCTAGCTTGATAATCAATAATTGCTTTCAAAAATTCATTTTCATCAAAATCAGGCCATAATACATCTGTTATGTAAATTTCAGAGTAAGCTAATTGCCATAAAAGAAAATTACTTATCCTTTTTTCACCACTAGTACGTATTAATAATTCAGGATCATTTGACCCTTTTAGCAATAATTCTGATTCAAACAATTGTTCATTAATTTCATTAGATTTAATTTCTCCAGCAAAATATTTAAGAGCTATTTTTTTTGCAACTTTTACAATTTCTTGCCTTCCTCCATAATTAATACAAATATTTAATGTAAATTCTTTATTATTTTTTGTGAGGGATTCTGATTTATTAATAATTAATTTTAAGCTCTCGGGGAAAGGGGTTAAATCTCCAACAAAATTAATCCTTATTGAGTTTTTGTGTATTTGTTCTATTTCTTTATTAATTACTTTTTCAAATAGTTCTACAAGGAAATCTACTTCTTTTGCGGGCCTTGTCCAATTTTCCGTGGAAAAAGCATATGCAGTAAGAGTTTTACAACCTAAATTTTTAGAGACTTTTATAATTTCTTTTAATACACTTACTCCTTTATTATGTCCAAATGTTCTAGGAAAACCTTTTTTTATTGCCCACCTACCGTTCCCGTCCATAATTATTGCAATGTGCTTAGGTATTCGAAGTTTATCTATTTCATTAGATAATTTTGAATTTTTTTTATTAGATATTTTTTGCGAATTCATAGATTAATCTTTAATCTTGTCTATTTCGTTTTCAATAGTAATATTATCATTCGTATTTATATTTTGGGAAAAAGTACTTTTGTTCGCAGATGATTTTTGATTACTTAATGAATTTTGATTTCCTACTAATTTTATGAGAAGCTCCTGCAAACGGCTGCTCGTTATAGGTCTTTCAAGTTTTCCTTGATTAGCTAATGATAAAGTACCTGTTTCTTCTGAGACTACAATGCAGATACATCTGTCGAATCTTTCTGTAATACCTAAAGCAGCTAGATGCCTTGTCCCGTATCGACTGATTCCTTGCCTTGAAAGAGGGAGTATTACCCCTGCGGAAACTATTTTATTTCCTTTTACCAGAACTGCTCCATCATGCAATGGGGTATCAGTTGCAAATAGATTTATTAGAAGATCTGTCGATAATTGTGCTTGAATATTTATACCTGAATATAAAAAATCTTCTGGTCTTAAATCGCTCCCTAAATCTACAACTATTAAGGCTCCTTTTCTGTTTTGTGATAGTTTTCCCGCGGCATCAACTAATTGGTTAACTGTTGTTGAGGTTGCTCTAAATTCTTTCGGTTGATTACCTAATAATACAGTTAATCTTCCAGTGCCTAATAATTCCATTAGTCTCCTAAGTTCTCCTTGCCAAAGAATGGCTAAAGATAAGGAACAAGCTAAAACTACTGCGTCAATTAATTTTGAAGTTAGTGGGAGATACGCATATCTTTGGATAAACCAAGCAAAGGAAACAAGAAGTAAATATCCCCTCAAGAGCCATAATGTTCTCTGCTCTTTTACTCTGGAAAATAATAGGAGCCCAAATCCAGAGGCAAATAAAACATCTAATAAAAACTTTAAGTTTATTAACCCCCAAAAATTCACATTAAAATTAAATCTACTTAAATGTACCTAACTTTTTTTGATAAAGCGATCTGGTAAAACATCATATTTCAGAAGATCATGTGGACTTTCCCTTTTTTGGATGATTTCTGCTTCACCATTAAATACTAGAAGAGCAGCAGGTCTTGGAATTCTATTGTAATTAGAACTCATCGAAATATTATACGCACCAGTACCGAAAACACAAATCAAATCACCTGTTTGGCAATTACCTAGTTCAAGTTCTTTAAATAGAACATCTCCAGATTCACAATGCTTACCTGCAACGGTAAATTTATTTTCAGAATTAATGTTCAAAGGCTTATCTACTAAACAAGCAGAATAATTAGATTGATATGTAATTGGTCTGGGATTATCACTCATGCCACCGTCAACTGACAAATAAGTTCTTATTCCAGGAATTTCTTTAAATGCACCAATTTTGTATATTGTCACACCAGCCGTAGAAACTATGGATCTACCAGGTTCACACATAAGCAAAGGTAAATCTAATTTATTTTTTTTACATGCTTCTGAAATAGATAATGAAACTGTTTTTATCCATTCATCAATTGAAGGGGGATCATCTTCTTGGGTATATTTGATTCCCAAGCCACCCCCAACATTTAATTCTTTTATATTGTGACCAAACTCCCTAGCTTGCAAGATAACATTCACCATTATTGCTCCGAGATCTTTATGTGGATCAAGTTCAAAGATCTGAGAACCAATATGAGCATGTAAACCAATTAGTTTTAAGTGTTTAGTTTTAATTATTGCTTTAAATAACTTACCTAAAGACTCAATTCCAAAACCAAACTTGCTGTCAAAAGATCCGGTTCTGATGTATTCATGAGTATGACATTCTATCCCCGGGGTAAATCTGATCATTATCTCTAAATCATAATCAAAAGAATCAGATATTTTTTCTAATCTTTTTAAATCATGGTCATTATCCACAATGACCTTGATATTATTTTTTATTGCAAATTCAATTTCTTTATCAGATTTATTATTGCCATGAAAAACAATTTTTTCATTTGGAACACCACCCTTTAAAGCTGTCAGTAATTCCCCTTCTGAAACAGCATCAAGACCAAAACCCTCAGAGGCTACTAAATTACTCATAAAAATAGAACTATTTGCCTTGGATGCATATATAGGGAGAGATAAACCTGGATAATATTTTTCTAATGCTTGTTTGTATGCTCTACAAGAATTTCTCAATGTGACTTCATCCAAAATATAGAGTGGCGAATCATATTTTTTTACTAAATCCTCTATAGAACATCCACCAATATTTAGCTTTTCATCACTGTCGATTGTAGTTGTTATAGGCACGATATTTTTGTTAGGGCTAACTAAGTCAATTTTATTTTTTAAAAATGAAATTTTTTCTTTCATAGGAGAATTCTTGTTGCAAAATTATTCTACAACTTTCAGAAGATATATAATTACCTTAGAGCTAAACCTTCTACGAGATATTATTATTTAGTTTCATGATATCAATAAAGGAGATTGATTATAAAGGATTTGAATTATGTTATGAATTGGATTCAAATTCAATTTGTTTATGGACAAAAAAACAATGGAAAGCAGAGTTAGAGAAAAACGGGATAAAAGTTTTTGCAATATTATTTAGAAAGAAAATAATTGGATTATGTGTTGCTCAAATAATTATTGATGAAGCTCAACTAAATTATTTTTCTATAATTAAAAATTTTCAAAGAAAAGGATATGGTAGTTGTTTAATGAAATATTTAATAAACCAATGCGAAAGACTAAATATAAAAAAATTATTGTTAGAAGTTTCTGAAACTAATTCAATCGCAGAAGTTTTTTATAGCAAATTTAATTTTTTAACCGTTGGAAGAAGAAAGAACTACTACAGGGACGGTGCTGATGCTATTTTGAAAGAAAAAAAACTCATAAAAAAATTATAAATTTTTTTGGGTGCGGATAACCAGAATCCTTGAAATTACTGAAATAAGCAGCTATATCATCAATAATCTAGATTTATGTTCAATAAATTTAACGTTTGGGTATTCACAAAAGCTCATTCTGAACACAAAATTGTCTTAATACTGGTAGGTTATTAGTAGAAATTAAATTCTTTAATGTTCGAAAGATTTACAGAAAAAGCCATTAAAGTCATTATGCTTGCTCAAGAAGAAGCTAGAAGGCTTGGACATAATTTCGTTGGGACAGAACAAATATTGCTAGGTTTAATTGGTGAAGGTACAGGAGTAGCAGCAAAGGTACTTAAATCGCTAGGGGTGAATTTGAAAGACTCAAGAATTGAAGTAGAAAAAATAATAGGAAGAGGATCTGGTTTTGTGGCTGTAGAGATACCCTTTACACCTAGAGCTAAACGGGTTTTAGAGTTGTCTCTTGAAGAAGCTCGTCAATTAGGTCATAATTATATCGGTACAGAGCATTTGCTTCTAGGTCTTATTAGAGAAGGTGAAGGTGTTGCAGCAAGGGTTTTAGAAAATCTTGGAATTGATTTAACTAAAGTCAGAACTCAAGTAATAAGAATGTTGGGAGAGACAGCTGAAGTTGGTTCAGGTGGAAGTTCATCAAATAAGGGAAATTTAAAGACGGCTACTTTAGATGAGTTTGGTACAAATTTAACAAAACTTGCCAGTGAATCAAAGCTTGATCCTGTTGTTGGCCGTCATGATGAAATAGATAGAGTTGTTCAGATTTTAGGTAGAAGGACAAAAAATAACCCTGTTCTAATAGGTGAGCCTGGCGTAGGTAAAACAGCAATAGCTGAAGGATTAGCTCAAAGAATTCAACTTGGAGAAATACCTGACATTCTTGAAGATAAGAGAGTCTTGACTCTTGATATAGGTCTTCTTGTAGCAGGAACAAAATATAGAGGTGAATTCGAGGAGAGACTTAAGAAAATAATGGAAGAAATTAAATCTGCTGGAAATGTTATTCTGGTTATTGACGAAGTTCACACTTTAATTGGGGCAGGAGCAGCTGAAGGGGCTATAGATGCTGCAAATATATTAAAGCCAGCTTTAGCGAGAGGTGAACTTCAATGCATAGGAGCTACTACCCTTGATGAATACAGGAAACACATAGAAAGAGATGCAGCTTTAGAAAGACGATTTCAACCCGTAATGGTAGGTGAACCGTCTATTGAGGATACTATAGAAATTTTAAAAGGGCTTAGAGAGCGCTACGAACAGCATCACCGTTTAAAAATTACAGATGAAGCTCTTGAAGCAGCAGCTCACTTGGGGGACCGTTACATATCTGATAGATTTTTACCTGATAAGGCTATAGATCTTATTGACGAAGCTGGAAGTAGAGTAAGATTAATTAATTCTAAACTTCCTCCTGAAGCCAAACAAATTGATAAAGAATTAAGACAAGTACAGAAACAAAAAGAGGAATCAGTAAGAGATCAAAATTTTGATCAAGCTGGCCAATTAAGGGAAAAAGAAATAGAATTATCAGCAAAAATAAAACAGCTTTTAGAAAATAAAAAAGAAACTGTTGAGAAAAAAGATCCAAATAATAGTGTTGAAACTTTATTAGATAACAAAAACATTGTTCAAAATCCTCTTGTTAGTGAGGAAGATGTAGCTCATATAGTAGCTTCATGGACAGGAGTCCCTGTACAGAAATTAACAGAAACAGAATCTGTTAAGTTGCTCAATATGGAGGAGACATTACACCAAAGATTAATAGGACAGGACGAGGCTGTAAAAGCAGTATCGAAAGCCATTAGAAGAGCGAGAGTTGGTTTAAAAAATCCAAATAGACCAATAGCAAGTTTTATTTTTTCAGGCCCCACTGGTGTTGGAAAAACAGAATTAACTAAATCTTTAGCAGCTTATTTCTTTGGCAGTGAAGAAGCCATGATTAGATTAGATATGTCAGAATTTATGGAAAGACATACTGTAAGTAAACTTATTGGTTCCCCTCCCGGTTATGTAGGTTTTAATGAGGGTGGTCAACTTACAGAGGCTGTAAGAAGGAGACCATATACTGTTGTGTTATTTGATGAAGTAGAAAAAGCCCATCCAGACGTATTTAACTTGTTATTGCAGCTTCTTGAAGATGGAAGATTAACTGACTCTAAAGGGAGAACTGTAGATTTTAAAAATACACTGTTAATAATGACTTCTAATATTGGTTCTAAAGTTATCGAAAAAGGCGGTGGTGGCCTAGGTTTTGAATTCTCTGGAGATTCAGCTGAAGATAGCCAATATAATAGGATCAAATCTCTCGTGAACGAGGAGCTGAAACAATACTTCAGACCAGAATTTTTAAACAGACTTGATGAGATAATTGTATTTAGGCAATTAACCAAGAACGAGGTAAAAGATATTGCGGAAATAATGTTAAAAGAAGTTTTTTCTCGATTAAATGATAAAGGTATAAAGTTAGAAGTAACTGATGCATTTAAGGAAAGACTTGTTGAGGAAGGTTATAATCCCTCTTACGGAGCGAGACCTTTAAGAAGAGCAGTCATGCGTTTATTAGAAGATAGCTTAGCTGAAGAAGTTTTATCAGGAAGAATAAAAGATGGAGATAAAGCTTTAGTTGATGTTGATGAGAATAAGAAAGTTACAGTAAATATCTCTTCAGAAAATTCTTCACAAGAATTGGCAGGGGCTAATTTTTAAAAACTTACACGCCTATGCATCTAATATCTCCAGAAAAAATATTTAGGGGAAAGGGCGCTTGGTTTAAAGCTTTACCAGAAATTAAAAAAGTTTGTAAACGCCCTTTGCTATTGGGGAGAAGTTTAGCAACTGATAAAATTAGGCAACAAATTTATGATGATCTAATTAGCGAGAATTTTGATATATTTTTATCAAACTTAGAGTACGATTGTTGTTATGAAGATCTTGCGAGAATAAAACAGTTTATACTTAAGAATAAATGTGATTCTATCATTGCCACAGGTGGGGGTAAAGTTTTAGATGCAGGTAAATTTTTAGCACATTTGCTTTCGATTCCTGTTATCACTATCCCTTTAAGTGCATCTACTTGCGCAGGTTGGACAGCACTTTCAAATATTTATTCAATCAACGGACAATTTATCAAAGATGTTGAGCTAAAATCTTGTCCTAAAATATTAGTGCTTGACCATGCGTTTATTGAAACAGCACCTAAAAGGACACTTGCCAGTGGGATAGCAGATGCTTTAGCTAAATGGTATGAATCTTCTTTGACTAGTTCAAGCGTTGAAGATGGATTTGTTCAACAAGCAATTCAAATATCAAGAGTATTAAGAGACCAGTTACTTATTAATGGAGAGAGTGCATATAATAGCCATTCTTTGCAAAATCTTTCCTGGTGCAATGCAGTAGAAGGATGCACTCTTACCGCTGGATTAATTGGTGGAATAGGTGGTGAAAAGTGCAGAACAGCTGCAGCTCATGCTATTCATAATGCTATTACTCAAATAGTTTCAACCCATAAGCCCTTACATGGCGAAATTGTTGGAGTTGGAATATTATTGCAACTAAGATTAGAGGAAACAAAAAATAATAACAAATTAGCTAATCAATCTATAAAACAGCTTTTGGCATTAATGAATAAACTAAATTTACCAACTTCTATAGCTGAATTAGGTATTAATGTTTTTGAAAATAACAATTTACAGAAAATTGCTAAATTCACATGTAGGGATGAATCTGAGATTCATTTCTTACCCTTTGAAATTAATGAGATAGACATAATTGAAACTATTACAAATGCGGAAAAACAAAAAATTAAATTAATCTAAATAACTTGAATAAGAATATCTACATTGATTTCAACAAACAGAACATTAATCACTTTGAAAAAGTTAAAAATTCTCTTCAGGATCCACTAGCTATTAACATTTCTAAAGATGTTAATTGGATAAGACTTAACGAAAAATGGAATCTTTCTGAATTCCCTGTGGTTATGGGAGGTACTGGTCAACCAATACTCTTCTTACATGGATTTGATAGCAGTTTCCTGGAATTTAGGAGAATATATCCATTTTTAAAAAAAAAATTCCAACTAATAATTCCTGATTTATTAGGATTTGGATTTACACCTAGGATCGCTTGCAATGAATATAATCCTGGTCAAATAATTTCTAATCTTATAGATATTATTAAAACTTTAAAATTCAAAAAAAAGTTAATGATTGTAGGCGCTTCGATGGGAGGATCCGTAGCGATGAATCTAGCTAGGGAAATCCCAGACTTAATTGATAAGATATTTCTTATGTCTCCAGCGGGCTTATTTGGCGAATCTAAAATTATTCCTTTCCCATTCAATCAAATTGGCGCAACTTTTTTAGGACTACCTCAAGTGAGAAAGAGTCTTTGCAGGCAAGCTTTTGCTTATCCAGATAAAAGTGTAGGCCCAAGAGAAGAGCAAATTGCCTCAATTCATCTAGGTTGCTCTGGCTGGAGAAATTCATTAGCTTCTTTTGCAAAAAGTGGTGGATTTGCAGGAACTTATGAATATATCCAAAATATTTCAATTAAAACTATTTGTGGGGAGAATGATAGGATTCTTGGTAAAAAAGAAATTAAAAAAATCAAACAAATTGATGAATTAAATTTTGTTGGATTGAAAAATTGCGGACATCTTCCACATATTGATTTGCCATCATTATCCGCAAAAATAATATGCGATTATTTTTGTGTTTAACAGAAGTATTATAAATAACAAAAACGAGATGCTTTTTTACCTTAAAATAAAAATATTAAATTCATTTTTTGTTTTATTAAAAAAGAATTAATCAATAAAGATTTAAAATAAAAAAAACATTTGATAATTAATTTAAATACTTTAAAATTATAATAATGTAATAGATTACTGAAGGTGTAAAGATATAGCTATCAATTCTATCAAGAATACCGCCGTGACCTGGCAGAAAAGTTCCAGAATCTTTTATTTTTGCATCCCTTTTCATCATTGATTCTATTAGATCACCTACTAACGCCATTAGAGAAACTAATGTTCCATATACAATACCTATTAAAATTGGATACTCCCAGTTAAGTAAAAACCCAAAAATAGTTGCTAATGAAATTGAACATATAATTCCACCTATTAAACCTTCGATAGTTTTACTCGGAGAAATAGGGGATAGGGCCCTTTTCCCAAATGACTTTCCAATAAAAAAAGAACCAATGTCGAAAGCTACAATTAACAAACAAGAAATTAATGTTAAATAAAGACCTGATGAATTTGAAAAACTTTGAAAAGAAAATAAATTATTAGGGGAATTATTTATACTTGATTGTATTGCCCGCAATTTAATCCAATAACTAGGTAAAAAACCTAAATAAAATAATCCGAAAATAGATGCTGCAATATCAGAAATAGTTCCTGATTTTGGTTGCAGCAATAACCAAGTGCATATCCCTACTGCACATATTGGTAAAATTGAGTTGTATATTTCCCTATCGATGAATCCAATGGCTTCTAGATATGTAGATACTATAATTATGAAGCATGAAAATAATGTAGTTTTAGTAGCTGGTTTAATCCCAGTGAATTCTGCCATTCTAAAAAATTCCAGTATTGCAATGTACGTAAGCAATGCAATAGCCATTGTGAAATACCATCCGCCTAATAAAACAACAACCAACCCAAATAATCCTATTAGTAAACCGCTTCGCAATCTCATATTTAATTTCTAGGTATGTAATACACGTATATAAGAATTTAACAGATCCTCGTTATACAAACTTTGAGTTTCTATCCATTTGATCCTCTCTTTGTCTATTCTCTCTCCAGGCACTATTAAGGGTATCCCAGGAGGGTAAGGACAAATAATATCTCCAGAAATTTTTCCTAGAGATTCTTTAAGAGGAATTCTATAAGTTTTACTTCTCCAAGCAACTCCTATAGGTATTTCAGGTGATTGAACTAGTTTAAAAGGTGGTTTTATGGGTTTTATATTTAAGGATCTGCTAGTTTGAATTAGTAACTGTTTCCATAACTTTTGAAATAAAAAAATAAATTCTTTTTGATTTGAAAAACCTAAACAAAAAGTAAGTGTCATTATTTCAGGCAATTCAGCTATTAGTCCATTTTTATAAAAAAATCTATCTGCAGTAAAACCATCAATACCAACTTTAGAGGTATTTAGTACTATTTTTAAAGGATCTTGAGTTTCAACAAGAGGTATTTTACTTTTTGTTAATTCCCTGTAAATTGATTTTGCTTCTGAGATTCTTTTTTTGTATTTATGAAGATTATCTTTATTTAGCCAGTCATTTATTGACTCCTCACAGGATGCGATCAAAAGAGAATTTGTACTAGTAGTCTGCAACAAATTAATGCTTTTGATTAAGTTGTTCTCGTCAATTAGGTTACCATTATGCCAAAGAACTGCTGTTTGCGTTAATCCATTAAGTGACTTATGCAATGAATGAACAACTAAATCTGCGTTTGATCTTATAGCTGATTTCGGCAAATTAAAATTTTCACAAAAAAGAAAATACGATCCGTGGGCTTCATCAACTAAAACAGGTAGATCATGCTGATGACAAATATTGATTAAAGGTTCGAGTTCAGTGGCATATCCTTGATAATAAGGGCTAACAAGTATTACCCCAGCGATTTTCTTATTTTCAAAATCTATATTTTTTAATACATTTGTAAACCAGTTCGTAGTGATTGGCATGTAGTGGCCAGTTTCTTTAGAAAACTCTATATCAAAGAATATCGGAATAATATTTTGCAGAGCGCAAGTCTTAATAGCACTAATGTGAACATTTCGTGGCATTAGAATAAATTCGCCAGGATTTGCCATAGCAATTATTCCAGATTGAATTAAACCCGAGGCTCCGTTTACACCAAAAAAACAATTTTTTGCATTAATTTTTTTTGAGATTGATATTTGCGCATCATGTATTAACCCATTATCAGATAGTGGAGAACCTATCTCAGGGAGTTCTGGTAAATCCCAAAATCCAGGTTGTTTTTTTAATAATCTAATCAATCCTTTTGGTAAAGCCTCTCCTCTATTGTGGGAGGGAAAGAAAAGAGACTTTAAAAACTTTTTAGTTAAAAAATCAGAAATACTCATAAAGCATTATTGACAGATATAGAATATATTAAAAAGAAATTCTTCTTCAATATTTTTAAAATTAATGGCAATTCATTATTCAAAATATTCACCAAAAGAAGACTTGATTTGGTTGCTTTTAAGGCCATGGCTTTTTCTACCAAGAGTGTTATATATACTTTTAACCCTAATTTTTCTTTTAATAAGAATACTTATACAAGGTAACAGTAAAAGTCAAAATGTACAGAAAAATCTGTCGAAATATCTTTTTGATGTAATTACAAATTTGGGTCCATGTTTTATTAAATTAGGTCAAGCACTCTCAACAAGACCAGATTTAGTAAGGCAAGATTGGTTAACAGAATTAACTAATTTACAAGATAATCTACCACCTTTTGAAAACAAAATTGCTTTAAAAATAATTGAAGATGAACTTGGAGCTCCCGCTAATGAATTATTTGATGATTTCCCAAATGAGCCAATTGCTTCAGCAAGTTTAGGAATAGTTTATAAAGTAAAAATGAAAGATAAGTCCTTTTGTGCTGTAAAAGTACAAAGACCTAATTTATACTTTCTTATAAGAAGAGATATTGTGATTTTGAAAATACTAGCAACTACTTTTGGATCTTTGCTTCCTCTAAATATAGGTGTTGGTATAGGAGAAATAATAGATGAATTTGGTAAAGCTCTTTTTGACGAAATTGACTATGAAAAAGAAGGTAAAAATGCTTTGAAATTTGCTGATTTTTTCAAAAACAACCCTAATGTATTTATCCCTAAGTTAGAAAAAGATTTTTCTTCTAAAAAGGTAATAACTACATCTTGGATTGATGGAGTCAAATTAAGGGATAGAGAAATATTAGAGCAAAATAATTTAATACCTTCCTCTTACATCAGAACTTGCGTTATAAGTGGACTGCAGCAATTATTTGAATACGGTTATTTTCATGCAGATCCTCATCCTGGAAATATGTTTGCTTTAAAAGGAGGAACTGCAGATACTGGGAACTTGGCCTACGTAGATTTTGGGATGATGGATACAATTTCTAATTCAGATAGACTTACTCTTATTAAGGCAATTGTTCATTTAATAAATCAAGAATATTTACTAATGGCGAAAGATTTTCAGAAATTAGGATTTTTAACCAAAGAACAAGATTTGCACCAACTTGTAGAGCCGCTAAAAGAGGTGCTAGGTGAATCATTTGGGGCCGAGGTTGGTAACTTTAATTTAAAAAATGTAACCGATAAATTTTCAAAACTTATGTATTCTTATCCTTTTAGAGTCCCAAGTAGGTTTGCATTAATAATTAGAGCTGTTGTAAGTCAAGAAGGCTTAGCTTTGAGACTTGATCCTGAATTCAAAATTCTAAATATTGCATATCCATATATAGCTAAAAAACTTTTAACAGATAATTCAGATGAAATTGTAGATATTCTTCTTGAAGTTCTTTTTGATCATGAAGGGAGGATTCAGATAGATAAGCTTGAAAGTTTATTAAGCACATTATTTAAGGATCAACAAAATATTAATTCAGATCTTATTCCAGTTGCTAATGCAGGATTAAAACTATTTGTTAGTGAAAAAGGCTCTGAAGTTAGAAAAAATCTTTTGTTAAGCCTTGTTAAAGATGATAGGTTAGAACTAAAAGATGCTGAAAAACTCTTGAATTTATTTAGAGATACTTTCAGTCCTTTAAAATTAGCTAAAAGTGCAGTTCAAAATATTATTTCTCCAGCTTAATTTTTCTATATTGAAGACACTTTAATTCAAAATTTTTGATTTATCAATTCACTGAAATTATAAAATCTATTTTATGTATAAATTGATAAATTAAAATAATAAAGAAAATTCTTTCAAATAAGCAAAGATTTTAAGTCAATTAATTTATGGTAATTGATATAAAAAGTTTAAATTTTGCTAATATTTCATAATGAAGTCTTAAAAAAGGTGAATTGAAACTAATTGAGTTAAATAAAATAAAAACTGCAAATGAAAATATTCAATATTAATTTTCTAAAAACAAATAAACAAATAGTAAATGAAAAAAAACATAAAGAAATTTATGATAGATATGACGAGATTGGTAAGTTAGTAAAAAATGCAAGGATTAAAAAAAATCTTTCTATCAAAGAGCTATCTGAAATCTCAAAAATTCCTGTATCTTCTATTGATTCAATTGAGAAAAATATTAAGGACCTTAGACCAAGATATCCTTTCATAAGGTCAATATTATTTAAACTAGAAGAATGTCTATCTTTGAAAAAAAATACTTTGATAGGTTTAACAACGGATGAAACTAATATTTACTATAAAAGGAAAAATAAGTACGTTATAAGGAAGTTTGATTTTCTAAATTCTTGGAAAGGAATTATTTTTTATTTTTTATTTTTAATTTCTATATTGTTTTTTTTAAATCGGTATTTTATTTCAAATATTAATATTATTGAGTTTCAAATTATTGATGAAAAAGCAAACTAAATACGTTTGATTGTCTAATTACTTAATCTTCCATATCTATTCCCAAGGTCGCTATATTTTTGCAGATTTACGTCAATTTCCTCAAATGTTAGATTTAATTTCCATCTCCAATTATTAGTAATTGTGCCAGGAGTATTTAATCTACAAGATTCATCCAAAGATAAGATATCTTGTATCGGAGAGATAAAGAGGTTGGCTTTTGTTCTCATGCCAACTTCTATTAAGTTCCAAGAAGGGTCATCACTATAATTATATTCATGTTTAATATTATCTTTAATATTATTATCTAAATAGTCCCACCAAGAAGTGGTAGTAGTATTATCATGAGTCCCAGTATATACAACCCAATTTTCCCCTTTGATATTTTGGGGTAAATATGGGTTTTCTGCGTTGCCATCGAATGCGAATTGCAAAATCTTCATCCCTGGCAATGCATAATTATCCCTTAATAATTCTACATCTTTAGTAATTACTCCAAGATCCTCGGCAATTATAGGTAGATAATTAAAATTTAAATCTTTTCTTAGGATATTTAATAAATCTTTCCCAGGGGAATTAATCCAACTACCATTAATGGCATTTTTGGCTTTTCCATTAACTCTCCAATATCCAGCTAAAGCTCTAAAATGATCAAGTCTTAAAATGTCTACTAGTTCAAATTGCCTTCTAAATCTTTCTCTCCACCATTTAAAATTTGATCTTTTGTGTTTTGACCAATAGTAAGTAGGTGTTCCCCATAGTTGTCCATTAGATGAGAAATAATCTGGTGGAACGCCACTTTGAAAAATTAAATCTCCATTTTGAGTTATCGAGAATAGTGATTTATTACTCCAAACATCTGCACTGTCTCTTGAAACATAAAAAGGTAAATCACCTATAAGTGTAATACCCTTCGATTTGGCAAAGGCTTTAATTGCCATCCATTGTTTATCAAGATGCCATTGTATTAATTTGGTTTTCAGAATCTCATTACTTTTGTCCTTTATCCATGGTTTTATGACTTCTACTTTCTTATGTTTAAAATCCAATGGCCACTCCCACCAAGGTAACATATTGAACTCATCTCTCATAACCATAAATATTGAATAATCATCAACCCAAATATTTTTTTTATTCCATATATTAAAATCAGTTTTCGTTTCCTCAGTTTGGGATTCCCAACCAATTAATAGATATTCGCCTAATTTTTTTGATAAATTGTTTGCGAAATCAAGATCAAAATGATCAATATTCTGATTGATTGATTTTAATTCGTTCATATTGGATAAAAAGATATAACGTTTTTCAATTAATTCATTAATGTCAAGGAACCAAGGATTCAAAGCAAAACTAGATGGAGAGCTATAAGGAGAACCAGTGGAATCTGTTGGTGTAAGAGGTAAAAATTGCCAGAAATTAATTCTATGCTTAGAGAGCTTTTTAATCCATTCTCTTGCCCCTTTCCCAAATGTACCGCAGTAACTACCCCCTGGGAGGCTGGTAGGATGAGCAAGTATTCCTAAAGATTTTCTTTCTAAAACCGATTTTAAAGCCATTAATGTTAAGTAAATTTTTGGTTATTCGTATATCAATTAATATCTAAAACTAACAATAGATAAATATTTACCTTTTAACAAATAAATTTTAGTGATTTTTTTATTTTTAATATAGAAATACTTCTTTTGATAAGGTAATTATGCAATTTGTGGGTTTTAATGTTGTGACTTGTGACTTTTGAAGATAGATAAGTTAATTAATTTTTGCGAAATTGATATTAAGCACTACGATGGCAATAGAGTTTTTAAAAAGCTAATTTCGTGACAAGTTTCATCACGGCAGTGGAAAATGAAGATCCAAATTTTAATTTAACTAATAGTCGACTAAGGCTAGTAAGTGGAACTTCTAATACTAAATTAGCTGAAGAAATTGCATCATATTTAGGAATACAAAATGTTCCCTTAATATCTAAAAGATTTGCTGATGGCGAACTTTATGTTCAAATTCAACAATCTATAAGAGGTTGTGATGTGTTTCTCATACAGCCTACATGTGCGCCTGTAAATGATAGTTTAATGGAATTAATGATTATGGTTGATGCTTGCAAAAGGGCTTCAGCTCGGCAAATAACAGCTGTAATTCCCTATTTTGGTTACGCAAGAGCAGATAGAAAAACTTCAGGAAGAGAATCAATTACTGCGAAGCTTACAGCGAATCTACTTGAAAAATCAGGCGTGGATCGTGTTCTTGCAATGGATTTACATTCAGCCCAAATACAGGGATATTTTGATATTCCTTGTGATCATATTTATGGATCACCTGTCTTAATTGACTATCTTGAAACTTTAAATTTAGAAGAAGTTGTAGTTGTATCTCCTGATGTAGGAGGAGTAGCCAGAGCTAGAGCATTTGCCAAATTAATGAAAGATGCTCCATTAGCTATTATTGACAAAAGAAGGTCTGCTCACAATATCTCAGAAAGCTTAACCGTAATCGGAGAAGTTAAAGGGAAAACAGCTATTCTTATAGATGACATGATTGATACAGGCGGCACCATTTGCTCAGGCGCTAATCTATTAAAAAAAGAAGGCGCTAAGAAAATCTTTGCCTGTGCATCTCATGCAGTTTTTTCTCCACCTTCCTATGAAAGATTAAGCACTAAAGAATTATTTGAACAAGTTATCGTAACTAACAGTATTCCGGTAATTGATAATGGTAACTTTCCTCAGTTAAAAGTACTTTCTGTAGCAAACATGTTGGGAGAGGCAATATGGAGAATTCATGAAGAAAGTTCAGTTAGCTCTATGTTTAGATAATAAAAAAAGTTTATTGCTATTTTTTCAATTCCTGTAATTTCTTGATTCTTTCAAGTTCGATTTTAAATTCTTTTTCACTTTTTTCAGGAACGTTATCTGGACAAATCTTTAGAGCTGATTCCATTAGCTGTAGAGAGGCAACAAATTGTAAATTCTTGGCATCTACCTTTTGCTCTTTATTCTGTTCGATTACTTTGCCTCCATGTTTTTGTAATATAACCGATGCGAAAGTCGCTGAGGCAACGTTTAATGTTTTTGGAAAATCTAAATCTAATCCTTTTCTGGTCGCATTACAAAGAAATGAAACCCCCATACCATGATATAAATCTAAATCATTTTGATTGGCTGGGGATGTTTTAATATTTGCGTTTACTTTATTAAAATCAGCATTTTTAGATAATAAAAAAGATGAAAAAATTAAAGGAATTGTAAAAAACTTGTATATTTTTTTTAGAGCCATGTCTGAATTATTTTTCTAAATGATAACAAAGAGAACGTTTTTTATTTTTAAACTAAATTGTTAATTAGTACTTATGTAATAATTTTTACTTCGTGATGATTCTCTACTATTTTTAGCTTGTCTTTATTCCATGAATATATAACCCTAAATCTATAATTATCATTATCAACAAGTCTTGTATGCTCAAGGATATACCAGTCATCATAGGATGATTCGAAAATCATCTCATGTTCATCAACTTGCTTAATATTGGATATCCCATCAATATCACTAAGATAAAATTTTTCTCTTATTAATTGGTGACCATTTATGAATGCTTTCATTTCTCCCTTTTCTTTAAATTTGGGGTTTTCCTTAAAAAAACTATATTCTTTTTCTGGATACCAAGTAAATTTGTAATGAGATTCCCATTCCTTTTTGTTTTCAAGAGCCTCAATATTTATATACATGCACAGGTTATATGTTTTCTTTTCTTCGTCAAGAAAATATGTTCTACTAGATTTCCATAATCCAATGTTTCTAGTAAACCATCTTTTTAAGTTACTATTAATTTCAATTTCGGGAGAATTAAATTCGCCATTATTAAAGTTTTTGTTTTGATTAATAACAACCATTTATAAATATCATCAATCTATTTCATATCTTAACTGTAAAATAAATAATATAATAATAATGTGTTTATAAGAAATAAAAGCTTTTCAACACTTAAGGGTAAATGATTTGAATGAAAAAAAACAATTAAAACTGATACTAGTTGCTGCTAGAAACCATCTTTCTAGAGACGACATGAAATCATTATTATCTTATTTACAATCAAAAGACTGTGAATTTGAAATCTCTCTTCAAATTTCTGAACCTACAGAACAACCTGAACTGCTTGAATTGCATAGATTAGTCGCTATACCTGCTCTAATAAAAATTTCACCAGCTCCAAAACAAATTTTTGCAGGAAGTAATATTTTTGATCAATTGCTGACTTGGTTGCCTAGATGGAAACAGGAAGGAGTTATAAAAAATTTGGGAATTAATCTTGAACCTTCCAAAATAGATTCAATTAGAACACAAAAAGAGTTTCTTCTCGAAGACGAACTTTTAGTCTTAAGACAAGAAAACGAGACACTTACAAAAAGAATCGAATCTCAAGAAAGACTATTAAGAATGGTTGCGCATGAACTGAGAACCCCCCTTACAGCTGCGACTCTTGCTATTCAAAGTCAAAAACTAGGCCAAATTGATGTGAAAAAATTACAAGATGTTATTAAGCGACGCTTAGAAGAAATCGAACTTTTATCTCAGGATCTTCTTGAAGTTGGGACAACTAAATGGGAAGCACTTTTTAATCCTCAAAAGATTGATCTAGGAAACATAAGCGCCGAAGTAATTCTTGAATTAGAAAAAGTTTGGAGGTTAAGAAAAATAGAAATTGATACTGATATACCTTCAGATCTCCCAAGTGTATTTGCAGATCAAAGAAGAATGAGACAGGTTTTTTTAAATTTAATTGAAAATGCTCTCAAATTTTCTGAAAATTGTGGATCAATAAAAATCACAATGATTCATAAAACAAATCAGTGGGTAGAAATAACGATTTGTGACAAAGGTATCGGAATTCCATTAAGTGAACAAAAAAGAATTTTTCTCGATAGAGTTAGGCTACCACAGACATCTGAGGGAACATCAGGTTTTGGGATAGGTCTTTCCGTATGCAGAAGAATTGTTGAAGTACATGGAGGAAGAATATGGGTTGTATCAGAAGTTGGTGAAGGCTCATGCTTTCATTTTACTGTTCCAGTGTGGCAAGGCCAAAACAAAGATCAACAATACTTGACGAAAGGATAGATTAACTCTTAATTTTTTATAAGCTATGAAGCTAATTCCTTGGCCCCATCGTCTAGAGGCCTAGGACACCTCCCTTTCACGGAGGCGACAGGGGTTCGAATCCCCTTGGGGCTATTGTTAAATTTAAGATTTTTATTACTTAATTGAGGATTTTGCTTGTTTATCTACGGCAATTAAATTTTCAGAAAGATCTTTTTTTAACCTTTTTTCTATCATTCCAATCGGCATCCATTGACAACCTTGAACAGTAAGGTCATAAATCAATGAGTTATTAGGAGTGTCTTTTATATTTTGAATTTTCCAGCTTCCTTCAAATTTCCTAAAATCTCCTTTAATCAGATTGAATTTTAATAAACCAAGTTCTTTCTCCTCGAATAAATTAATTGTTACTTCAGCTGAAAATTTCATCCCAAGAAAATCTTGAGCTCCGACTTGTTTTAGGTGAACATTGTTATTTTTTTTGTAAATCTGTTTGCTTAATAAAAGATTTGGAATATATAAATTTAAGCGATCATAGTCAGTTAGGACATTCCAAAGAGAATTAAAAGAAGCAGAAGTGGTTAATTGCGCTGCTAGCCTTCTCGTTCCTCCAGCAAGCTTTTCCATGGTTTGCTCAATTGTCCTGTAATCAACATTTTGAAAATGATTTTCCGATCCTTGAGAATTATTCATAGATGAATTTTTTAATTAAATAAAAAATTATTCCTGAGTAACTATACCGGCAAAAATAAAAAAAATTGATAAAAAATAAATTTATATGTATATATTCCGATCTCAAAACGTAACCATTTTTATAAAACTTGTACTAATTAAGATACAAATTGATAATCTTTTATTATAAATACGTTCAAAAATGGTTTACTCAGAAGCAAAAGTTATCGCAGGTGGATTAGCTCATATTCCAATTGTGATAGGTGT
>MDTE01053709.1_pt1 | contig 44358 bp, 29 predicted proteins | sample 811231 | NCBI WGS metagenome assembly MDTE01 (sample SAMN05326651, study PRJNA326480) | marine metagenome | isolation source: seawater | place: Indian Ocean: Red Sea | collected 2010
CAGGAGTCACGCATGTCCAGGGGACGATTAATGGTGTTGGTGAACGATGTGGGAATGCGAATCTGGGTATAATCATACCTAATCTAATTTTGAAAATGGATTATGAGACTCAATCAAAAATCAATTTAGAAAATTTGACACATTTAACCCATTTTGTGTATGGCAGCATGAATCGTCATCCCGATGATCAAGCCCCTTATGTTGGAAAATCAGCCTTCGCACACAAGGGGGGGATTCATGTTAGTGCGGTAATGAAAGATAGTAGAATGTATGAACATATTGACCCTAAGGTTATTGGAAACCACCAAAGGGTACTCATATCAGACCTAGCTGGACAAAGTAATATTCGATTCAAGGCAGATGAACTTAATGTGGCATTAAATGGAGATAATAAATTAACAAAGGATATAGTCCTTCATATTAAATCCTTGGAACACGAAGGTTACCAATTTGAAGGAGCTGAGGCTTCTTTCGAACTTATGCTTCTTGAAAGAAAGGGTGCTTTTACACCGTTTTTTGATGTAATGAGTTCCAGAGTTAATGTGAACTATGATCATTCTGGACATAATAAAGCAGATGCCATGTTGAAAGTTGTTGTAGATGGTGAAGTTGAGCAAACAGCTGCAGATGGTGTAGGCCCAGTTGATGCTTTAAATAATGCATTAAAAAAAGCATTAATTCGATTTTATCCTCAATTGAATGAATTAAAACTTACTGATTATAAAGTTCGTGTATTAAATGAAGAGGACGGCACTAGTGCCAAAGTTCGTGTCTTGATTGAAAGTTCGGATGGCATAGCTAGTTGGACAACCATTGGTGTTTCAGAAAATATTATTGAAGCCACATGGCAGGCACTGAGGGATAGTTTTAATTATCGTTTATTAAAGACAGAAGTAAATCAGAAAATAAATATAAATAAAAAAGAAAAAACACATGCCTAATCATTGGGAAAAATATGGCTTAATGGTGAAACACTCCATATAACTACCAGGTTTTAATTTTTAATTATTAAAAATGTATAAGGAAAAGAAAATTTATTCTTTATATAACCCACAGGTCTTTCACGATGCCTGTGGTATTGGATTCATTGTAACAAGATCTGGAAAACCAGAGAAAAGAATACTTCCTTTAGCTATAAAATCATTAAAACGACTATCTCACCGTGGAGCAAAGTCTTATGATCGGAAATCTGGTGATGGTTCAGGTATCCTTATAGACTTACCGAAAACATTTTTTAGAACTGTTCTTCGTAATGAGTTTAATAAGTCTATTCCCGGAAGAGAAATTTTAGCAGTAGCTATGGTTTTCACAACTGCATATGAGCGGAAGTGGCTTGAAAAACTATTTGCAATACAATTAAAGGAATCGGGATTTCGCTTACATGCAGTCAGGTGTGTTCCTACAGAAAATAAATCTTTAGGTGAGCTTGCCTTTAAAACTAAACCTATAATATTACAGTTCATTGTTTCTGGAAAAAAAATCAGGAAAAAGAATTTTGAGACTAGTTTGTATCTTCTAAGAAAAATAATTGAAAAAAAGATATTAAATGAAAGAAAAAAATCATACATCTGTTCTTTTTCATCAAAAATAATTGTGTATAAGGGGCTGATGGCATCAGCACAGCTCGATCAGTTTTACCTTGATCTTCGCAATAAGGATTTTGTTGTAAAAATGGTTTTATTTCACGAACGCTTTTCTACTAATACAGGATCTGCTTGGGCCATGGCCCAGCCGTTTCAAATGGTTGCTCACAATGGTGAATTCAATACCATAAAAGGAAACAGGTTATGGATGAAAGCTCGTGAAAAAGAAATTTCATCAAAATTTTGGGGATCAGATTTAGATAACTTAAAACCAATAATAGAACCTACCGGAAGCGATTCAAAAAGTTTTGATAATGTATTGGAGTTTCTAGTAAGAAGTGGGCGGAATATTTTTGATAGTATTATGATTATGATTCCGGATACATATTCTCAAAAAAAGAAATACTACAGTAACAGAAATATGAATAGAAAAATGCGTGATTATTTTGTATATCATGAAAACTTTATAGAACCATGGGATGGCCCTGCTGCAGTTGTTTACACCGATGGTGACTTTATAGGTGCTAAAATGGATCGTAATGGTTTACGTCCTCTAAGATATACTATTACAAAGGATAATCTTGTCATAATGGCATCAGAAGCGGGTATTCTTGAAGTGGATGATGATAACCTAATTCTTCACCACCATATGAAATCGGAAGAAATATTTGGCGTATCTCTATCTGATGGCGCAATTATAAAAAATAAAGAATTGAAAATTAGGGAGGCATCAAAAAAACCCTATGGTCAGCTCTTAAAAAATAATTTGCACGTTTTAAATAGACAAAACACTTCCGATGAATTTGGAATATTTGGAATACCTCCAGATGGGTTTGATCAGCGTTTAAGAGTTGCGCTTGGATGGTCAAAGGAAGATCTCACTAAATTTTTAATTCCAATGGCTACAAATAGAAGAGAACCATTGGGATCAATGGGGGATGATACTCCTTTGGCTGCAATTTCACAAATTGACCGCAGGTTTTATGATTATTTTAAACAGTGGTTTGCACAGGTTACAAATCCACCAATTGATTCGATAAGAGAACGATCTGTCATGAGCTTATATAAATACCTCGGTAGTGAGGATAATTTATTAAATACTCGACCGACATTTAATGGAGCTATAAGAATAACGAGCCCAGTATTATCACCAAATGAAATTTTAAAACTCCATGGCTATAAAGATTGGTTTATGCATAAAAAATTTATTTGTCACTATAAAAAATCTGCGAACCTAGGTTTAAAACTGCAACGAATTAATTATAATTCTGCAAAATCTGTAGAAAATGGGGCAAAGATTATTTTTTTAAGTGATGAGGGATTAAAATGTGGCGCCTTGCCTATACCAATGCCCCTGGTTGTTTCATCCGTACATAATTATTTAGTTAAGAAAAAGTTAAGAAGTAATGTTTCAATTATTTGCATTGCGGGTGATGTTGTTGAAGACCATCACATTGCAGTTTTAATAGCTTTAGGCGCTAGCGCGGTATATCCCTATATGGCTTATGAACTAATCAGAGAATATTTTAATGATGATGATTGGGCTGAAAAAATGAGTAACTATCGTTATGCACTTGAAAAAGGGTTACTCAAGATTATGTCCAAAATGGGAATATCTACTATAAGTAGCTATCATGGTAGTATGTTGCTACATTCTATAGGACTGGGTCCAAAAATTTCCAAATCTCATTTCCCTACTATTCCAAGCTATTTAGGTGGGGTTGAGATTGAAAATATTCATAATTCTTTATTGAAACGTCATGAGATTGCTTTTGATGTAAAAAAGAATGGAATGGTAGAAAAAGGATTATACAGGTATAGAAAAAAGGGCGAGGCTCATGGGTTTAGCCCTGTAAATTTTAAAAAAATACAATCTGTATCCGAAAATAATAAGGTTACCAAATCCTCTGCTGAAATTGATATTGTTTATATTAGAGATTTTTTCAAGATAGTAAGTAAAAGAATTTCTATTAATATTGATATGGTAGAGTCATCAGAATCAATTCTTAAGCGAATTGGGTCAGGTGGAATCTCCTTTGGAGCAATTTCTGAAAAATCTCATCGGGAACTTGCTAGAGGCTTTACTTTAGTTGGCGCAAGAAGTAATACAGGAGAAGGAGGTGAGTTGGAAGACCGTTACAGTGTATCTAATCCTGATAAAAATGTGAATTCTTATGTAAAACAGATTGCGAGTGGAAGATTTGGAGTCAATGTTGAGTACCTTACGGCAGCACGCGAAATACAAATAAAAATGGCACAGGGTGCGAAACCAGGTGAAGGAGGGCAACTTCCTGGGTTCAAAGTTTCAAATCTAATTGCTTCAGCCAGATCATCAACACCTGGCATGCCATTAATTAGTCCACCACCTCACCATGATATATATAGTATTGAAGACATCAAACAATTAATTTATGATTTAAAAGTAGTAAACCCGCGTGCAAAAGTATCTGTAAAGCTAGTGGCTCAACCAGGTATTGGTACAATTGCATCTGGAGTTGTAAAGGCAGGCGCCGATATTATTTTGATTTCTGGTGCAGATGGAGGGACAGGAGCAAGTCCATTAGGTTCTTTAAAACATGCAGGTTTCCCTTGGGAATATGGGTTAGCAGAATCTCACCAGGTTCTTCATGCAAATGGGCTTCGTGACAGAGTTATACTTAGGGTAGATGGTGGAATTAAATGGGCAAGAGACATTATCATTGCGGCTATTCTTGGTGCGGAGGAATACGATTTTGGTACTGCTGCTTTAGTTTCTTTAGGGTGCATTATGGCTAGACAATGTCATTTAAATACTTGTCCTGCAGGCATTGCTACAAATGATGAAAAATATATGAAAAAATTTAAGGGCAAAGCTGAGAATATTAGTTATTATTTAGAAAATATTACCCAGGAAATAAGATTAGAATTATCTGAAATGGGGTATATGCATTTGCAGTCGATTATAGGGCGTACAGATTTATTAAGTATCAATAGAAAGTATAATGGATATATGAAAAGTCGCGGACTCAATTTTGATATCCTGTTAAATAAAGGTGCAAAAAATGGATTGCCATTACAATCTGATATGAAAGTACAATATACCGATGTAAGGCAGAAAAAAACCATTGATGAAGAAATTATCAATGAAATACGATCGGAAATGTTAACTCATGGTCATGCTGTTATTTATAAAAATATAAAAAACACTGATAGAGCAATTGGTGCGCGTATATCAGGTGAAATTTCTTTTCTTTATGGAAGAAATAATTTTAAAGGGAGTATTCAGTGCCGTTTATTTGGTACAGCCGGACAAAGTTTTGGCGCATTTTTAAGTAAAGGCATAGAATTACGTTTAAAAGGGATTGCCAATGATTATGTCGGCAAAGGCATGTCATCAGGTTTGATTACTATTCGTATGCCCGAAAAAATTCGTAGACAGGATAAAGACCATACCGTTATTGGAAATGTGGCCCTCTATGGAGCGACGGGAGGTCAAATATTTGTTGCAGGTAGAGGAGGTGAAAGATTTGCCGTTAGGAATAGCGGAGCATCTGGTGTTATTGAAGGGATAGGTAACCATGGATGTGAATACATGACACAGGGAACAATCATTATTCTTGGGCAAATAGGGAAAAATTTCGGCGCAGGCATGACAGGCGGTGTTGCTTATGTTTATTCCAAGAAAAAAAAGCTAGAAAACTATATAAATAAAGATTTTATTAATGAAGTTAATTTGGATAAAAAGGATCAAAGCTTGGTTTTAAGGCTACTAAGGAACCACAATTTTCACACTGATTCATCTATAGGTAAAAAGATTATAAATAACTGGGATAATGAAATAATATTTTTTAAGAAATTAATACCAACTGCCATGGATATTGTGGATTTGGACAATATTTATAATTTACATGTGGCGGATCGAATCAATGTGGTTTTAAATGAGTAGTTATTTAAGGATCAATAATGCCATTATTTCATATATTTATAATATATAGTTAAAATACATTATATATTAATTATTATAAAGTTATTAATTATATAATAATAATATATTTATACATATTACTTTATAATTTTATAATATTCTTGATTATTATTCTTATTAAAATTAATATTATATGTTAATATCATTAATATAATAATATTATAATGATATTATATAAATATATTTAATATTATAAGGGATGAGGCTATGTCAAAAAAAATAATCTTACACTTCTTAGTAATTATTTCAGGGTTCACAACTATTTATGGAGAATGGGGAGTTTCATGTGATATATATAGTCGATATGTGTGGAGAGGTACTGATTTTGGAAATAGCCCATCGATTCAGCCCGGTATTTCATATACTACAGGTCCCTTAACTTTGGGTGCGTGGAGTGCATGGCAATATAGCGGAAGTGGAAATGAGAATGACTTATATGTGACTTACACAATCGGCGATTATTCATTAACCTTTACAGATTATTATTTCCCAGGACCCTCTTCTAGTGGTGATTTCACCGTATTTGCACCAGATACAGGAGCTCACAATATAGAAATATCTCTTGGCGGTTCCTTTAGTGGGGTAGGGTTAACAGCAGCAATGTTTATTATTGAGCCAGGTTTTTATGGTGCATTCGAAGATGAAAAAGCTCCAATGTCAAAATACATTAATCTTTCTTATGGCTCTTTCATGATTGGTTTAGGAAATGGAGGCTATACATCTGATGGTGGGTTTACGGCGATTGAATTAGGGGTATCCGCGAGCAATGATAAATTTAAATGCTCATGGATTTTAAATCCTGATTCTGGTTTGGCCTTTCTTATTATCGGTATGAGTCTATAAAATAATATAGGAATCAAAAAAATGAAAAAAATTAGAATTTTATTTATTTGTTTATTTTGCACGAATTTTTCATTATTACTTGCTAATAGTGATCCAACAACTTCAGATGCCATATTTACTGTTAATAATACCTGGATGCTCGTTGCAACAATTTTAGTATTTATAATGCATTTAGGATTTGCAAGTTTAGAGGCAGGACTTACTCGATCAAAAAATACAGTAAACATTCTTTTTAAAAATGTTTCTATCATTGCCATTGGTATTTTGAGTTATGCTATTTGTGGATTTAACTTAATGTATCCAGGTGATTTCAATAGCTACTTTGGATTTGCCGGTTTTGGTATAAATAATCCAGTAGGTTCGGCAGGGTTGATTGATTATGCTGGTGGAGCTTATACTTATTTCACAGATTTTATATTTCAAGCTATGTTCGCTGCAACAGCTGCAACTATTGTTTCTGGAGCTGTGGCAGAAAGAATAAAGCTATCATCATTCCTGATATTCTCAGCTGTATATGTAGCAATAATATATCCCATAGCAGGTTCTTGGAAGTGGGGTGGAGGCTGGTTAGATCAACTTGGTTTTTATGATTTTGCAGGATCTACTTTGGTACATGGTGTTGGAGGTTGGGCTGCACTTGTAGGCGCAATTATACTAGGAACTAGAATTGGTAAATATGGGAAAAATGGAAAAATGAAACCAATTTTAGGCCATAATATGCCACTTGCAACTATTGGTGTTTTTCTTTTATGGTTTGGTTGGTATGGATTTAATGGAGGGTCAGTACTTTCTGCAGATCCTGGTGCTGTATCTTTAGTGTTTGTTACTACCACTTTAGCAGCAGCAGCGGGTGTGATTGGAGCAATGGCTACGTCTTGGTTTATAAGTCAAAAACCAGATTTATCAATGATATTAAATGGTTCATTATCTGGGTTGGTTGGTATCACAGCTGGTGCAGACGTTATCAGTCCAATGAACTCTGTATTAGTTGGTTTTATTTCGGGTATCATTGTGGTTTTATTTGTAATACAATTAGATAAATTAAAAATTGATGATCCTGTTGGCGCTATATCTGTCCACCTTGTTTGCGGTATCTGGGGAACTCTTGCTGTCGGTATTTTTAGTCCCCTACACAGTTTATATGTTCAAGCGTTGGGTATTTTAGCATATGGATTTATCAGTCTTATTGGTTCAATTCTGATCTTTTTAGCATTGAAACATACCATTGGCCTAAGAGTCTCAGAAGATGAAGAAATTATAGGACTTGATATTGGAGAACATGATATGGAGTCATATGCTGGCTTTGAAATTTTCACTGTAGAATAGGAGAATTTATTAATGAAACTAATTATTGCAATTATTCAGCCGGAAGAATTACCGGCAATTAAAGAAGAACTTCTCAAAAGGAAAATTTACAAGTTTACCATTTCCAATGCTAGAGGTCAGGGAAAAGAAATTCCGGTAAAGGAGGTCTATCGAGGCATATCTCATGAAATTAGTCTATTAAAAAAAGTTAGGCTTGAGATTGCAGTCAATGATGATTTTGTAGAAGCTGCTATAGAAGCTATTACTACAGTAGCCAAAAAGGATAAGGATAAAGGCCGAGGTAAGATATTTATTCTTGCTATTGAAGAGTGTATCCGTATACGAACTGGTGAAAAAGGTAAGGAAGCAATTGGGTGAAAATTAATTATGGATAATCTATATTATTTTTCGTAAACCAGAGTTGGCAAGTAAATCTCATCAAAAATTTATTTCTTCACCCAGAGATTTGTCAATTTACTAATCAGATTTGATCGCGGTTCCCAAACTTTAATAATATTTAATATAAATTGTGATTTAATTCTTGTAAATAAACACTGGTAACTATATTAAATTACTAAATATATATTATTATATTGAACAAATACTTAATATTACTATATAATTAACAATATTATTTTAATAATTTAAATAAAGAATAGAAAATTAATATTCCTATAAATATAGCACTTTTTGGATTTGGTCGTATTGGAAGAAATCTATTCCGATTAGCAAGTAAAGATCCCCGTTTTAACATAGTTGCTATTAGCGAACACAGTCATGTGGAAGCATTGCACTACCTGTTGGTTCGTGATTCCGTGCATGGCGCACTAGATGATAATGATATCCAGTTAGATGGAGACTCCTTCATTGTTCATGGGAAAAAAATACGTATTCTGCCAGGGAAAAAACCAGGAGAAGTTCCTTGGATTACGTTGGGCGTGGATGTCGTTGTTGATGCTACAGGTAAATATTTAAAACGTGATGAATTAAATAAACACATTAAAGCCGGAGCAAAACGTGTTATTGTTTCCCGTATGCCCGAAGATGAAATTGATCGAATTATTATTCATGGTGTAAATGAGGATACCATATCAAAATCAGATAAAATTATTTCTGCTACATCCTCTACAACCCAGGTACTAGCTCTTATGTTGAAAATTCTCAATCAGCACTATTCTGTAAAGCGAGCAATGATGACTACCGTACATGCGTTTACATCGGATCAGCCTTTGGTGGACGCAATAGGACTGGATTTACGTAGATGCCGATCAGCAGTTAAAAATATTATTCCCAATACTACTTCTGCTCCGGAGATAGTTGAGAAATTGATGCCAGAATTCACTGGGAAAATTGATGGAATAGCATTCAATGTTCCAGTTCCAAATGGATCTTGTGTTGACTTGACTACAGAACTGGAATTGATGCCTACTGTAGATGAAATAAACCAGACATTGAAAGAAGAATCAGAAAATACATATAAAGGTATTATGGGCTACACAGATGATCCTATTGTTTCCTGCGATGTAATTGGCCGTGATGAGACTATGGTTTTTGATGCTCAGGCTACCATGATTAACTCAAAATCCTTATTGAAAACAATTTGCTGGTATGATAATGGTTGGGGATTCTCAAAAAGAATTTTGGATACGATCGAACTTTATGCCAAGGAAAATATTCGCTAATGAAAATTGCAATAAATGGATTTGGAAGAATTGGAAGGTCTGTATTCAGAGTTCTTAATAATAATAAAGAAATTGAAATCGTAGCCATCAACGATATTTTCGATAAAGGTTCCCTCGTATATTTACTGAAATATGATACCGTCATGCGTCGGTTCCCTGGAGATGTCTCCTTAAATGGGGATCTGTTGATTACAGCTAATCAAAGGGTAAAATTATTGGCAGAACGAATTCCTAGGCAATTACCCTGGCATGAATTAGGAGTAGATATTGTTATAGAATCTACAGGAATATTCCGGCAAAGATCCCAATTGGAGGATCACATTTCTGCTGGAGCAAAAAGGGTAATTTTAACTGTTCCTGCGAAAGATGAAATTGATTATACTGTTGTATTGGGTGTAAATGATAATGGTTTAACAAAAAATCATCGTATCGTATCCAATGCCAGTTGCACTACAAATTGTTTAGCACCTATGGCGAAAGTACTCCATGAAGCATTTGGAATTGAGTTAGGTATAATCAATACGATTCATGCATATACCAATGACCAGCGTTTGGCTGATGTTCCTCATTCAGACTGGAGAAGGAGTCGTGCTGCGGCTGAAAATGTAATTCCTACAACAACGGGTGCTGCACGTGCTGTGGGTAAAGTATTACCGGAGCTTAATGGTAAACTAGATGGAATAGCTATGCGAGTACCGGTTCCAGATGGCTCGGTCGTAGATTTCAATGTACGTTTACAACATGAAGTCACAGTTGAAACAATTAATGATGCTGTACGATCGGCTGCAGATGATGGTCCCATTTCAAAAGTATTACAATATTCTAATTTACCAGTTGTATCAACAGACATTATTGGGAATAAGTATTCTTCCATTTTTGATGCACCATTTACAAGGGTAATTAAGGGAAATTTTGTAAAAACACTGAATTGGTATGATAATGAATGGGGATATGCCAGCAGAGTAGTGGATCTTATAGGATTGCTAGGAAAATTGATCTAATTCAAGCAAACAGCAATATAGCTTACTGGCATTTTTTAGCATTGTAGGTATATGTTTTTAACAAATAAATTTATTGCCTGCTCGTTCTATGGTTTTGTATCAGACCATATTTATTAAGGCTAGAATTCTCCTATATCATTATCAACAATTACAGTCAATTCTGTGGTATAGTTTTTTCATCAATCTTTTAAAATGACTTGTTCAAATACTTATAATACTGGAATAATAATTATATAACTAAGATGTTAGTAAAGGATAAATTATTTACTTTTGCACAGCAATGCGGTATATCGGATCAAATGCAATCTAGATCAGTATTGATATTTGAATTACTGGAAACAGTTTTTTATAGGTTAGATAACTCTAAAGAACTTGAATTTAAGACTATATTAAATTCTCTTCTATCTATAGGAGATCATACTTCTTTGAATAATTCCATATTATCAACTCTGGAAACATGGTCAAATGAAGATCTATATCAAGTATTGAAATTTATGGGAACCTACTTTCACTTACTTAACCAAGCAGAGCTAAGTGAAATTATATCAATAAATAGAAATCGATCAAATAATGCTACATTCGATATTCCCAAAGCTGATTCTATTTTTGCTAGCATTAAAATGTTAAAACAGAAAAACATAAATTTTGATGAAGCAATGTCAATTCTTAAAAGTATTAAGATACACCCTACATTTACAGCCCATCCTACGGAATCTAGAAGGCAATCCTCCATAGATAAACAAAAATATATTATTAAAAAGATTAATCAAATTTTATTTGATCCAATTGGCGAAAAAGAAAAAGAAAACCTTATGAATGAGGTAAAGCGACTATGTACATTGCTTATGATGACAGATGATATCCGTTCGCACAGAATATCCATAAGAGATGAAATAAATAATACAATAAATAATACCTTAGATGCGCTTTGGAATGCGGTACCCAGACTTTCACATGATATTGCATCAGCATTTGAAATCTATTATAACAAAAAAATCACTATTCCTAATTTCATTAGATTCCATAATTGGGTAGGGGGGGATAGAGACGGCAATCCTGAAGTAACTCATGATATTACTGAATATGCAATCCAAACTCAAAAAATACATATAGCGGGGAAATATATCGATGCGTTGAATATGCTATACGATGACCTAAGCATAACAGTAAAAGACCAAACAAAGCTTATAAAGTTACAGAATTCTATTGAAGCTGATATAATCAATTTGGATATAGATGAATAAATTCAAAAACAGCTCAAACTAGAACCATTCCGACTAAAGATATTGTGTCTGAAACAAAAATTAGAGCGTCATAAAGAAAAATTAACCATCCATTACAAAAACCCAGATTATATATCTAAAGAATTCATATCTGAACTGAAGATTATCCAATCATCTCTCAAATTATTATCAACTAAAAATAAAATTGATATTGGACCTATCAGCGATTTAATAATTCAAGCAGAAATATTTGGTTTTAACATGATGAGCTTGGATATACGTGAACATTCAGATGTACACGAAGAAGTGATCCATGAAATATTAAAAAAAATAAATTGTAAAGTGAATTATAAAGCTTTGGATGAATCCAATAAAAATGAAATTTTGATTGAAAGTATCAAATTTCAACAGGAGTTGAACCAAACATTTATAAATAACTTATCTGAAAAGTCCAAAGAGACTCTCCATACTTTTCTAGTTATCAAAAATGAGTTATTGATTGACCCAGATTCAATATCATCATATATCGTAAGTATGACTCATGCAAAAAGTGATATTCTTGAAGTGCTTTTTTTAGCCAAACTTACAGGGGTTCTGCATTATCAAGATGGTAAAATGAACTGTGGACTCCATATTGTGCCCCTATATGAAACTATTAATGATCTTAAATCAGCACCTAAGCAATTTGCTGAGTTATTAGATGATAACATTTATAAAAACTATATACAAAGTCAGGGTTTATTTCAAGAAATTATGCTCGGTTATTCAGATAGCAACAAGGATGGAGGTATGGGTACTGCCCAATATTCTCTGTACAAATGTCAAGAAAGACTGGCTAAAATTTGTAAAGAAAATTGTATTGATTATAGATTATTCCATGGACGTGGCGGATCAATAAGTAGAGGTGGAGGAAAATCAAATAAAGCAATAATTAGTTTACCTCCTAATTGTCATAATGGGAAAATACGGATGACAGAACAAGGTGAAGTGATTTCTTATCGGTATGGATCTTCTCGAATTGCAAAAAGGCATCTAGAACAAATTATCCATGCCCAAATGATTGGATTGGTTGGTATTATAAATGATGAAATAGAATTTGAAAATCCGCTCAACTTAGACATTTCAATTAGAGCCTATGATTCCTATAAGAAAAATATAATGAATCAACAGTGTTGGAATTATTTTGTAAATGCAACTCCCATTAATCATATTAGTAATTTACCAATTGCTTCAAGACCTGCAGCAAGAAAAACTTTTTCAGATGAATCAATAGGGTTTTATGATTTAAGGGCAATCCCCTGGGTATTTTCTTGGACACAGTTAAGATATAATCTTACCGGTTGGTTTGGTTTAGGAACAGCATTATCCCATTTGATTGAAAAATCGTCAAAATTAAATGAATTAAAAACGTTATATAAAAAATCAAAATTTTTAAAACAACTTATGGATAATATGTCTTTTGAAATGGCTCGTTCCAGATTACACATATCAGAATTATATTCGAAGACTAAAAGTGAAAAAGCATTCCATGCTATTTTAATGAGTGAATATAAACTTTGTTTGAATGCCTATAAGGATATAAGCGACTATGAAAATTTACTAGATAGAAATCCTGTTATTTCAAATTCTATTGCATTCCGAAATCCGTTTACTGATCTATTAAACATCATTCAAGTTATCCTGTTAAGACGTCAAATGGAAAATAAAGATCTTACAGATCATGATTTGGACAAATCAATTTTTATGTCAATCAATGCAATTGCAGCAGAAATGCAAACCACAGGTTAATTCATTAAAATTATATATTGTCATTAGAGATAATTATAAAACATAAAAAAAGTCTGTATAGAGTTGATATATACATCCCTTGCTGTAAATCTTTTAGGGAAGTCTTTGGTTCAATAAATTGCTAATTTATCTTTTAATAAAAAAGGCGTTAAATAACGCCTTTTTTATTTTTTGAGATTAATCTAACTACATGTGGTTTCAATTAATGCAGCACATACTTTATAGGGATCCATATTTGCAGAAGGTCTGCGATCTTCAAGATATCCATAACCATCATTAGCAGTACCCATAGGAATACGAATAGATGCTCCACGGTCACTTACACCATATCTAAATTCTTTGATAGAGCAAGTTTCATGTAATCCTGTGAGCCGTTCTTCATTATGAGCTCCATAAATAGCTATGTGTTGATCATGCTTTTTACCTAATGCATCACAGGCGGCTTCAATTACCTTTAAACCTCCTTCTGTTCGCATGGACTTAGTACTGAAATTGGTATGTGCACCGGCACCATTCCAATCTCCTTTAACCGGCTTGGGGTGTAATGTAGCGCTCACTCCATAATCTTCAGCAATCCGGTACAATAGCCAGCGGGATAGCCACAACTGATCTGCAACATCAAGTGGTCCTAAAGGTCCTACTTGATATTCCCACTGCCCCGGCATGACTTCTGCATTGATTCCAGAAATTTCTAACCCAGCATCAATACATAACTCTAAGTGATCCTCAACAATATCACGGCCATATACTTCATCTGCGCCAACTCCACAGTAAAAAGGGCCCTGTGGTGCAGGGTAACCACCTTCAGGCCAACCAAGAGGTACACGTCCCTGGAAAAAGGTATATTCCTGTTCTATACCAAACCAAGGCTCCTGCTCAGCATATTTTTCAGTTACAACTCGTAAATGAGCTCGCGTATTTGATTCATGAATAGAACCATCTGCATTCATAACTTCACACATGACCAATAGATTCTCTCCTCCACGAATTGGATCCTGTATAAAGTAGACTGGTTTCAGCATACAGTCACTATCTTCTCCTGCAGCCTGCATGGTACTTGATCCATCAAAACCCCAGTCTGGCAAATCAGAAAGAGAATTTACTTTCCCAGAAATTATTTTAGTTTTGGATCTGAGTTTCTGGGTTGGTTCATGCCCATCCATCCATATATATTCAACTTTTACTTTACTCAATTTTGTTTCTCCTTATTTATACTATGGTGTTGATTAATTAAAAACGGGAATATTCTGTATCAATTTATATGATGATAGAATTAACTGTGTTTCTGTACGTATGACTCCGGGCCAACTTTGAATATTACGTAATAGTTCTTCAAGGCTATGGGAATTCCGAGTTACCACTAAAAGACTATGAGATCCATTCCCTGTTGTACTGAAGCACTGAATTACTTCTGGTGTTTTTTCGACAGATTGTATGAATTTTTTGTAATGAATTGACGATTCAGATATAACAGTAATAAGGGCGGATACATCCAAATTTAGCTTTTTAGGATCCAAAACAGCATGGATACCCTGAATAATACCTGAATCCTGCAATTTTTTTATTCGTTCTGTAACAGTGGGAATTGAAATATTTAATTTATCTGCTATATGACTTGCAGCAATACGACCATCTTCCTGCAGTAATTCTAAAATTTTCCGATCTATATTATCTATTTTCATTAAGTAATTCAATTTGCCCCTTCTTAATATTATTAATATTTAGTATAAAACAATAATAAATATTTATTTAATATTTATTTAATATTTATTATTATTAATGTATAAACGCAATTATATTGATAATATTTATTATAAATCTTACCAATAAATGAAAACTAGATTATTTAATTTTTTTAATACAAAAGTGTTTAAATCAAATAAGTATTTAAAATAATAATTATGATTTTATAGGCAATTTTTGTCGGATGTTATATTTTGATAATATGACTTGGGTTTCTGTACGTGTAACATTTGGCCAACTCTGTATATTTCGTAATAATTCTTCAAGTGTTTTTGAGTTTTCCGTTGCCACCCATAGCATTAGTGATCCTAACCCGGTAGTACTGAAACATTGAATTATTTCGGGGGTCTTTTTGGCGTTTTCAATAACTTTTTTATAGTTTGTTGATGATGATGAAATTACCGTTATCATAGCTGTCACATCCAGCCCTACTGATCTAGGATCAATTACTGCCTGAAAGGCTTGAATAACAGATCCTTCCTGCAGTTTGCGTATTCTTTCTGTGATTGTAGGGACAGTTAAATTTAATTCTTTAGCAATTTCGCTAGCTGTTTTTCGACCATCTTCCTGTAAGCTTATCAGAATCTGACGATCAATACGATCAATTTTCATTTATAATTAATATTATTATTACACTAACTAGTTTAATCTGGATTATTAAATGAATCAAGTTAATAAGGTTTGCATAGAATATTAATAAAAATTTTATTTAGCAAAAAGTTATTCATCTATATAACCTGTTTATAATGAAACCTATTATTACAACATAATTGAGTTGAAAAAAGATTGTTAAAATATAATAAATACCATACTCAGTCCTAAAATCTATTTTTGATAAGGGAGAAAAATCAAATTTTATTTCGGCATTAAAGAAAATAGTATTTGAATTTTTTATGTAATTCTGCTGTATTCTAATAATAAACCCTCTCATATATATTTATTAATTTCTTTATCAATATTTACGTTAGCAATAATGAGTACTCCAACGAAACGTATCGCATTCCATACTTTGGGATGTAAACTGAATTTTTCTGAAACTGCAACTATTTCCAGAGATTTTACTCGCCATGGATTTGAGCAGGTTGACTATAGAGATCAAGCTGATGTATATGTTCTGAATACTTGCTCTGTTACTGAAAATGCAGATAAGGAAGCCCGAAAACTCATTCGTCAGGCAAAGCGACGAAATCCTAATTCATCTATTGCTGTCATTGGTTGCTATGCCCAACTCAATCCCAATGAGATAGCTAATATCGATGGAGTAGATCTTATCTTGGGAGCTGAAGAAAAGTTTAATTTAATTAAATATTTAGATCAATTTGAATTCAATGATAGTGCTACGATTATTCAATCGAATATTGATTATGTCCATAAATTTAAACCATCTTATTCTTCTGGTGAACGGACGCGTGCTTTTCTTAAAGTGCAGGATGGCTGTGATTACACCTGTTCTTTTTGTACTATACCTTTGGCCCGGGGTAAGAGCCGCAGTGGTACTATAGAAAAGACAATGGAGATGGCGAATCAAGTTGCAGCCACCAAAACCAAAGAGATCGTACTAACTGGTGTGAATATCGGCGATTTTGGTAAAGGAACAGATGAGACATTTTTTGATCTCATTCAACAACTAGATGATTTAAAGGGCATTGATAGAATACGCCTTTCTTCTATTGAACCTAATTTACTGACAGATGATATCATTGAGTTTTGTGCAGGTTCAAAGAAGTTTATGCATCATTTCCATATTCCGCTCCAATCTGGATCAAATAAAATTTTGAGTACCATGCGTCGACGCTATAAATCAGAATTATATAAAAATAGAGTTGAAAAAATCAAACAAATGATTCCAGATGCGTGCATTGGCGTAGATGTGATCGTTGGCTTTCCAGGTGAAACAAATGATGATTTTCTAGACACGTATAATTTTTTAAATGAATTGGATATTGCTTATCTCCATGTATTCACTTACTCAGAACGCCTTAATACCGATGCTATGAAAATACGTAAAAGTGTACCCAAAGAAATACGGGTGCAAAGAAGTAAAATGTTGCACATATTATCTGATAAAAAACAACGGTATTTTAATAATCAATTTATAGATACAACACGTCTAGTTTTGTTTGAGAATAGTAAGAATGGAGAACTTTATGGCTACACTGATAATTATATTCAAGTCCGGATAAATGGTGGCATTAAGTTAATTAACTCTATTCTTCCAGTAAAGTTACTATCAAATCATGGCAACATGGTTGATGGAAATATATAATATCTTTTTTCATTTTATTATAAGTTTGTATTTAAATAAATAATGATACGATTAGAAAGTCTTTCTAAATCTTATCCGGAAGGTAACTTATTCTCAAATGTAAATATTTTTATAAAAAAAGGCATGCGGACAGGTCTTGTGGGCCCAAACGGATCAGGTAAGACTACTTTACTTCGATTAATGCTTGAAAAAGAATCCCCTGACTCTGGAATTGTTCAAAAAGATAAATCTATTACTATCGGTTATCTGGCACAGGATATTGTAACTGGAACAAATCTCTCTATTTTGGAAGAAGTCTTAAGAGCTTTCCCTGAAATGCAGGAGATTGAAGTAAAAATGCTGACATTATCTAATGCACTAACAAATGATCCTGACAATATAGAATTAGTAAATCAACTTGGGGAAACCCAGAATCGATTTGAAGCTTTAGGTGGTTGGAAAATTGAAGAAAGAGCAAAAAAAATTCTAAGTGGTTTAGGATTCTCAGATAACAAATTCAATGAACCCATGGATGTTTTTTCCGGTGGATGGCGGATGCGTGTAGCTTTAGCATCCATTCTATTAAAAGAACCGGACATTATATTTTTGGATGAGCCGACCAATCACTTAGATCTTGAAGCCACCATTTGGCTGGAATCTTTTTTATCGGATTGGAAGGGTGCCATGGTTATGATCAGTCACGACCGTGCCTTTTTGGATCGATCGGTTAATCACATCCTTGAAATTGATTTGAAAAAAATCACTCTTTATCAGGGGAATTATTCAAAGTATAAAAAAGAGAAATCTTTACGGATGGAGCAGCATCTAAATGCCTACCAAAATCAACAAAAACAGATCAAGGCCACAGAACGATTCATTGAACGCTTTCGATATAAAAATACGAAGGCTACCCAAGTACAGAGCAGGGTAAAGATGCTTGAAAAAATGGAAAAGATTGAGGAGCCTACCGAATATAATCGAACCATCAATCTAATGTTGCCTCAACCAAGTCGTTCTCCGTTAAATTTGGTATCTTGCCAAAATGTGACCAAGCATTATGGTGATATAGAAGTATTCAATAAGATGTTTTTGGCGATAGAACGGAATCAAAAAATTGGATTAGTTGGATATAATGGTGCTGGTAAATCCACTTTACTCAAAATATTAGCAGGCATAGAACCAGTCACATCAGGTGAAGTTACGATTAGTAGTCATGTGGATCGTGCCTATTATGCCCAGCATCAATTGGAAACACTAGATCCAGATGATACGATATTTGAATCTATCCAAAAAGTTAGTTCCGGTTGGAGCGAAACAGAAATTAGAACTTATTTGGGCAGTTTCATGTTCACAGGAGATGAGATTGAAAAATATGTTAAAGTTTTATCAGGGGGAGAAAAAGCTAGGATAGCCATGGCACGTATTTTGGTAAAGCCATCACATTTATTGTTATTAGATGAGCCAACCAATCATTTGGATATCATGACACGTAATATAGTAGAAACAGCCTTGAAGCAATTCACTGGTTCTATTGTATGTATTTCTCACGACCGCCATTTTCTGAACGAAGTGACTGATCTTACCTGTGAAATAGGGGGCGGTAAAATTAGGGTTTTTAATGGAAATTATGATTATTATACATGGAAAAAAGACTCAGAATCATCAGACAAATCTAAATTAATAAAACAGAAAACATTTAGAAAGGGTAAGGAAAATTATCAGGAGCGAAAGAAAACCCGCAATAGACTTGCATGGATTGAAAAAAGGTTTAAGATTATTGAATTAGAAATAGAATCGCAACGAGAGATCACCCGGAATTCTGCAAATGGAGATAATTATGAATTGCTTCAAAAGGCTTTGGAAAAAATGAATAAATTGGAATTGGAGTATTTAGATTTAATGGAAGAACAGGAAAAGTTATTAGAGTAGAAGTAAAACTTTAATTATTTCAATTATTTTATTACAATTTTTTGAAGAATCCCATCCCAAAGATTAATCCGAGCCTGCATTGCTGTGCGAGCTGCTTCTGTTGCTTCATTCCATTTTTGTTGATCATCTCCGCATAATTCTTTCACCATTTTCAGAGCTGCTGGTGTATGCTCATCTTCATCCAGTCCAATATGTCGATCTAGATAATAAATAAATGATTTTAGTCTACCTTTTAAATCTTTATCTATTTTGTTCACTATTGATCTGAACATATCAGGGATAACTTCTTCTCTTCCAAAAGTAAAAATGGCAGCTACCACGTGGGCAGGAGCCTTGTCCAGAATATTAAACGTTGAAATTACAAATTCCTTTGCCGGTTCAGGACTCTGGGCCATATCCAATGCTTTAGTAACAGAGTAATGCTCTAAATTAGAGATAAATATATTGATTATATCTGTATTCGCTCCGGCTTGCTGCATCGCATGACAATACATTTCAAAATGGCTAATATACTGTCCGTAGCGATCTAAGTCTGATTCTTCTTCCGTGACTATTTCATTTACTAGACGAGATGGAGTCCCTTTTCCAGCTGGTATCCAAGGTACGTTAATACAGGTTAGCTGAGATTGTAGTGATTTTAAAATAGACATGAAATCCCATACAGCAAATACATGGTTTTCCATAAATACATGGAGCTCATCTAATGTTTTTATTTTGCTGTAAATGAGATGGTTTTGAAGTTGATCGCGCTCTTTTTGAGTTTCATCTAAAATATTTAGAATATCATTTTTTAGAAACCAAAACACAAGAAATAGATAAAATTAATCTTCAAAATTTTCGATCTGCGGACAAGTACAGATCAAATTACGATCACCATATGCATTATCCACACGACCAACAGTTGGCCAATATTTATGTTTTTTTAGCCAAGGTATAGGATAAGCTGCTTCTTCACGTGAGTAATTATGATCCCATTTTTCTGTAATAATTCTTTCTGCAGTGTGGGGTGCATTCTTTAGAGGATTATCAATTTTATCATATTTACAATCGATTACATTTTGGATTTCATTTTTAATAGAAATCATAGCATCACAAAATCGGTCTAATTCTTCTCTAGCTTCACTTTCAGTTGGCTCAATCATGAGAGTTCCAGGAACAGGAAAGGACATGGTTGGTGCATGAAACCCATAATCCATAAGACGTTTTGCTATATCTTCATCAGAAATACCGGATTTTTTCCGAATATCTCTCAAGTCAATTATGAACTCATGGGCATTGTAACCACTAATCCCCTTATAAAGAATAGGAAAATGATTTTCTAATTTCATTGCCATATAATTTGCGTTTAAAATAGCTACTTGTGTTGCCTGTTTTAGGCCATCTGGCCCCATCATTCTTATATATGACCAAGAAATAGGTAGGATGCTAGTGCTGCCAAATGGAGCTGCTGATACTGCATGAATAGCTTTCTCCCCTCCCGTTTTAATTTGGGAATGTCCCGGTAAAAATGGAGTTAAGTGATTTTTACAAACGATTGGACCCATCCCAGGTCCACCACCACCATGAGGAATGCAAAAAGTTTTATGGAGATTAATATGCATCACATCTCCGCCAAATTTACCGGGTTTACACAAACCCACCATCGCATTCAAATTAGCACCATCCAAATACACTTGCCCACCATGAGAATGAATAATATCACATATTTCGTGGATTGTATGTTCAAAAACACCATGAGTAGAAGGATAGGTTATCATAACTGCCGCCAAATTTTCACTATGCTTCTGAGCTTTGCTTTCCAAATCATCTTTGGCAATATTGCCGTGTTTATCACAAGCGACTACAATCACTTTCATTCCAGCTAGTACAGCTGATGCAGGATTAGTCCCATGGGCAGACGCAGGGATTAAACAAATATTCCGGTGGTGATCACTATTCGCCTGGTGAAAGGCGCGAATAACTAATAATCCTGAATATTCGCCCTGTGCTCCTGAATTTGGTTGCATTGAAATGCCGTCAAACCCTGTTAATTTGATTAACCAGTCCCCCAACTTAGATACGATTTCTTCGTAGCCTTTAGTTTGTTCTCTTGGTGCAAAGGGATGAATGTTCCCAAATTCAGGCCAACTCACTGCTTCCATTTCAGTACTGGCATTAAGTTTCATGGTACAGGACCCCAACGGAATCATACTTGTATTTAGTGATAAATCTTTTAATTCCAAGCGATGGATATAACGCATCATCTTTGTTTCAGATTGATATGCCTGGAAAACTGGATGGGTCAAAAAGGATGAAGACCTTAATAATTCTTTTGGTATAGTGGGAGTAAATATTTCTTTTTTTTGGGCGTTAAATATAGATAGCAATTGATCCAAGTTAGTTTCTGTTGTGGTTTCATCAATGGAGATACCAACATGCCCATCTCCATAATCTCTTAAATTAAATTTTAATAATTTCGCTTTCTCTAACCAGCCCTTCTCCACTTTTAACTTTACCGTATCAAAAAAATTGTCATGAATACATTCAATACCAGCTTGCGCCATCGAACTTGCAAGTTTTCCTGTCAAATGGTTCACCCGTTTAGCAATCAATTTCAGTCCATCATGCCCATGATATACCGCATACATTCCAGACATTATTGCCAGCAAAACCTGTGCTGTACATATGTTAGATGTAGCTTTTTCCCGTCTTATATGTTGTTCTCGGGTTTGGAGCGCCATACGAAGCGCCGGATTGCCTTGTGCATCTTTAGATAAACCAATTATTCTGCCGGGAATTTTTCGTTTGAATTCATCTGTAGTTGCAAAAAAAGCAGCATGTGGTCCACCATAGCCCATTGGTACGCCGAACCGCTGGGAATTGCCAACCGCTGCATCAGCACCCATTTCACCTGGTGTTTTGAGTAAGGTCAATGCTAGCAAATCAGTTGCTACGCAAATAAAAGATTGGTTTGAGTGAGCTAATCCACACAAACTTGAAAAATCCCTTATATGACCATCGGTATCTGGATATTGAACTAAGCCACCAAAGACTTTTTCATGAAAATCAAATTGGTCATGGTTTTTGATATCAAGTTTAATTCCTAAAGGGCCGGATCGTGTTTTTAAAATGTCAATTGTTTGGGGATGACAACTTTCAGATACAATAAATGTATTTTTATTTGGATCTCGAGTTATATTATAGAACATAATCATTGCTTCCGCAGCTGCGGTGCCTTCATCTAAAAGTGAAGCGTTTGCAAGCGAAAGCCCGGTTAAATCTGAGACCATAGTTTGAAAATTTAATAATGCCTCAAGTCGCCCTTGACTAATCTCAGGTTGGTAAGGTGTATATTGCGTATACCAACCCGGATTTTCCAAAATATTGCGTTTAATAACACTCGGAACAAAAGTACCATAGTATCCCATCCCAATAAAAGATCGAAATACCGAATTTGACTTTGCTAATTTCTGAAGATATTTTATTGTATCAGCTTCAGATATTTTTTGGGGTAAATCCAATTCAGACTGTATTAAAATATTCTTAGGGACTACAGCTTCGGATAATTCGCTAAGAGAAGAAAACCCTAATTCTCTTAACATCTCCTTTATGTGAGATGTTTTGGAGCCTATGTGACGAGTAACGAAAGAACTAAACATTAAAAAGATAAATTTTTGTTTAAAATAATACCACGAGATTAAAAAGAAACCTGATCAGAGTCTAATCTGTTTTTTAGAAGCAATGGTTGCAATATTCCTTTTTTAAACCAAACTTTTATCGGAAAATCTAAGATTTATTAATTATTTTTATTAAATAAAATAAATAAATTGAAGTTCTGAAAATGAATAGAATAGTTAAAATAGAATACATGGGGTCATTTCCTTCAAAGATTTGTAATTACTCTAAAAGGGAAACCGGATTAAAATATAATAAGATATAAAATGCACCTTGGTGGTGCATTTTTTTTTACAATGAGGTGAATATGTCTATGGAAAAACTTATTACTTTACAAGGTATTGATACCAAATTGAAAGATCTTAATGATCTATTGGGCGACCTACCTTCAAAAGTAAATGAATTAAATAATCAAGAAAAATTAATGAAAACTACATTGGTTGAAAAGAAAGAACGCCTAAAAGAGTTAGAAGTTGAATCTAATAAAAGGGATGTCTTAATTGCAGAAATCAATAATAAAGTCAATAAATTAAAGGACCAACTATTCCTGGTAACTAGTAATAAACAATACGATGCTATTATGCATGAGATTGATCATGTAAAAGAAAAACGCACATCTTATGAATCAGAAGCTCTATCTTTCATGGAAGAAAAAGATTCATTGAATGAAGCCACTGAATCAATGGAATCAGAACTAGGATCTTTATCGGAAAATTTAGTTATTCGTAGAGAAAAATTAGAATCCGCCATTTCTGAATCGGCAGATGAAAAATTAGTTTTGGAACAAAAAAGGTCTCAACAAATTGATAAAATTGATGTAAATATAATTTCGATTTATAAACGTGTTTCGGAAGCACGTGATGGTCTTGCTGTGGTGAATTTATCAGGTAATGCTTGTGGTGGCTGTGGAGCTCATGTTCCAATGCAAAAAGTAACAGAAGTTCGGGCAAATTCTGCAATACACCGATGTGATGTTTGCGGAAGATTTCTCTTTAGTGAAAATAATTCTGTAAATTAAGTCACTTATTTTAAATTGAGTCGGTTGGATGGTTACTCCTGGCTTACATTAGTAATCTGGGAGAGGAAAGTCCGGGCACTGCAGGACAGGATGCTTCTTAATGAGAAGAGGTGTGCTGATGTACATTATGGAAAGTGCAACAGAAAGTAAACCGTCTGCCAACTGGCGGATAAGGGTGAAAAGGTGGTGTAAGAGACCACCAGATTTTGAGGAAACTCAGAATGCTTGTAAACCCCATCCAGTGCAAGATCATATAGGCTCTAAGATGTTGTTCGCATCGATTTAAGAGCGGGTAGATTGCTAGATCTTATTGGCGACAATTAGACTAGATGAATGACCATCCAATCAGGTTTGATACGTCAACCTGATGGACAAAACTCGGCTTATAGACCGGCTCAATTTTTTTATATGAAGTGGAAATTTCCCCAAAAAGATAAGTTATTAGTTCAGCAAATTATTGAACAGTACAATGTCCCAAAAGTATTTGCGGAAATAATGGTATCAAGAGGCTTTAAAGAGTCAGATAAAATATCACCTTTTTTTACTCCGGACATTTTGCAGCTACATAATCCATTCTTGATGAAAGGGATGGAAAAGGCAGTTGATCGTGTTATTAAAAATATTTTTGAAAAAAAACCAATTTTTGTTTTTGGGGATTACGATGTTGATGGAACAACAGGAGTATCTCTTCTTTATATCGGTTTAACCAAACTAGGTGGGAATGTCACAACCTATATTCCAAACCGACAAAGTGAAGGCTATGACTTATCCCAATTTGGTATAGACAAAGCATCAACAATTGGTGCTGATTTATTAATTACTTGTGACTGCGGAATCAATGCTATAAACTGTGTTAATTATGCCAATGAAAAAGGAATCGATATCGTCATCACTGATCATCATATTCCAGGGAATATTTTGCCTAATGCCTTTGCTATTTTAAATCCAAAACAATCTGAGTGTGAATACCCCTTCAAAGAGCTCTCTGGAGTGGGTGTTGCTCTTAAATTTTTAACAGCTATTGTTAAGAAAATGAAAAAATCATCTGATTGGTTAATAGGTCTTATGGATCTAGCTGCATTGGGAACTGCTGCAGATCTAGTACAATTAAAAGATGAAAATAGGATAATAGTCCATTATGGATTAAAAACACTTAAAACCACTCAACGTCCGGGATTAAGAGAATTATTAAAGTCAGCTAAAATAGATTTAGAGAGAGACCTTTCTGTCACAAAAATTATTTTTCATGTAGCACCTAAAATCAATGCTGCTGGGCGACTGGGGAATGCAAACAGAGCTGTGGAATTATTTACAACAACTAATTCACATAAAGCTAGAGAATTAGTAATTGATTTGGATAAAGAAAATAAAAAGCGTCAAATTATTCAACAAAATATTTTTGATGAAGCAATTCGAATGGTAAAGAGAAAAATAGACTTAGAAAATGATAAGGCAATTATACTTGGAGAAAAAGGATGGCATTATGGTGTAGTTGGGATTGTGGCATCCAAGTTGAAGGAAAAATTCAATCGACCAGCCATAGTTATCTCTTTTGATGAGGAAGGAAAAGGAATAGGATCTGCAAGGAGTTTGAAAGGATTAGATTTGCATGAAGCATTAAGTGAAACAAGTAATTATCTTGAAAACTACGGTGGCCATGCAATGGCAGCAGGGCTCAAAATAGATAGATCCAATTTTACTAACTTCAAAAAAAAGTTTTTAGAATATGTCAATTCAAAATTGAATCAGGATGATTTAGAACCACCCATCTTTTTGGATGCAAAATTAGGACTAATTCATATCAATCAACGCCTAATAAAATTCATGAAAAGGTTAGGACCTTATGGCCCCGGAAATATGCCGCCTAAATTTGCTATTATTAACGCAAATGTTGTAGGTAACCCTAAGGTAATTAGTAATGGAGATCATGTTCGATTTCAAATTAAACAGGACCATTCTGTTATTGAAGTTATAGGGTTTGGTCTTGCCAAAAATTATGAAATGTTAATCCTTGGTGAGCCTATTGACATTGCGTGTGTTATTGAAACCAATGTTTGGAAAGGAAAAGAAACTATACAATTGAATGCTATAGATATTAGATTATCTGAAAGTGTCTGACTGCTGTTGTAAATTCAGGCTCTTTCCTTCAAAACAAGACTATAATTTTAATGGATAGTTTATTTTTTAACGATGACCATTTAATGATTCGTGATATGGTGCGAGATTTCGCTGAATCAGAGATTATGCCAGTTGCGCCAAAATTAGATGAAAAGGAAAAGTTTCCATCAGATCTTGTAGAGAAAATGGCCGAACTTGGATTAATGGGAATCATTATTCCTGAAGAGTATGGTGGAGCAGGACAGGATATGGTTGCATTTGTAACTGCAATTATTGAATTGGGTCGTGCTGATGCGTCTGTTGCAATTACAATGGCTGCTCATACTTCTTTGGGCACATTGCCTGTTCTATTATATGGAAATGATGAACAAAAGAATACATATTTACCTAAACTTGCTTCTGGGGAAACATTAGGTGCCTTTGGCTTAACAGAGCCAGATGCCGGTAGTGATGCCGGTGCAACTAAAACAAAAGCTGTAAAAGATGGTGATGAATATATTGTGAACGGTGGTAAGATTTTTATTACAAATGCTGGTGAGGCTGGAATATTATCTTTCACATCACAAGTTGAAGAAAATGGAGAAAATCTTGGCATCGCTTCATTTATTATTCCAACTACCACACTAGGTCTTGAAATTGGTCCAAAAGAAAAAAAAATGGGTTGGAGGGCTAGTGATACACGGCAACTCTTTTTTAAAGATATGCGAATCCCTACATCATCAATGCTGGGCTCACCAACTCAAGGATTTAAAACATTTCTAAAAACCCTTACATCAGGGCGAGTCTCAATTGGTGCATTATCTGTCGGGACAGCCGTTGGTGCATATGAACGAGCTCTAAATTATTCCAATCAACGCAATGCATTTGGTAAACCAATTAACAGGTTTCAATCTATTGGGTTTAAATTAGCAGATATGGCTACAAAGATTGAGGCATCTAAATTGTTAGTTTATCATGCAGCATGGCTTAAAGACCAAGGACATTATATCACGAAGGAAGCTGCAATGGCGAAACTGTTTGCCAGTGAAACAGCCATGGAAGTGACCACTGAAGCAATTCAAATCCATGGAGGGTATGGGTACGTAAAGGAATATGATGTGGAACGGTTTTTTCGTGATGCCAAAATTTTAGAGATAGGCGAAGGAACGTCTGAAATTCAACGCCTAATAATTTCGAGAGAATTACTAAAGGGCATTCAGATATAGTGACTGAAACAAACAATAAAAACCCATTTATTCAATACTTTTTATTGAACAAATTTTGGCCTCAATATCTAATTATTATCGGACTGATTTTTTTGATTTCAATATTGTTCCCCTTAGGTAAATCTTTGAAATACTCATATCAATTGAACGATATCACGCAAGAACCAATTATTGCACCATTTACGTTTCCAATTCTAAAATCTGAACAAAAGCTTCAAAAAGATTTAGAAGATCAAAAAAAATCTGTACCATTTATATTTAATCGTGTTGGAAAAGTAGTAAGCAACCAGTCTGCAGAAATAAATGAATTCTTTGCTATGGTAAATGAACTACGATTTGCAAGTTGGCGGTTAGATGAGTCTAGGAGATTAGTTTACGAACGTCGCTATCATAGACAATATGAAAAAGCACGATCAGTATTTTTTTCTGATAGTGCAAATCTGGCTATTCTAACAAATGAATTTTATCGACTTTACTCCTTTACTTTAGATAAACCTAATTGGTCCAAATATATTACCCCTGAGCAGGATCCGAAGAATATGAAAGATCTTGACAAAAATAAAAATCATGTAATGCAAATCTGCCGAAACCGTTGGACAGAAGGTATCTATGATATTAATCTAAAAGATATAGCAAGTTCTCAAGTCACTGTAAATCAAAGTGATGTGCCAGATTTAGCAACTCCGGAATCATTCAATGATCTACAAGCCGCGTGGACCAAAGCAAGAAAAGAATTGTTATTACTATTCCCAGAAGGAGATGTATTCCGTGACTTAGGATATGACTTAATTGTAGAATTCATGAAACCCAATCTATTATTTGAACGAGAGATTACCGAACGTCGTCAAACTGAAAGCTTAAATAAAGTGCCTCGCAGTCAGGGTGTCGTTTTAGAAAATGAATTGATTGTAGATGCCAATATTCGAATTACAGATGATGTCCTTCAGAAATTGAATTCCCTTTCTGTTGCTGTTACAAAACAAGAAAAAGGATCTGGATGGACTAAAATTATAGTGAACTATATAGGCAGGATCATTTTATTATCTGTAGTTGTATCGCTCTTCTTTGCATTTTTAGTTGTATATCGTATTACTATTTTTCGTGATTGGAAGAAGGTTCTTTTGATTTCAATTGTTTTTTTATTTCAATTAGGATTAGCGCATATTTTTGTTATTCGATTGGAATGGTCAGAGTATTTAATTCCTGTAACAGTTGGGGCTATGACATTAACAATTTTATTTGATGCTCGTATTGGATTTATGGCAACAACCTCTATGGCAATTCTTTTGGGTTTAATGATGGGCCAAAATATTGACTTAGTGATTGTATCACTATTCACAACAACTATTGCAGTTTATAATATTCGTGAATTAAGAAAAAGAAGTCAGTTGTTTATCACCATATTTGCATTAATTGCTGCAAGTGTTTTTGTAGTCATAGGGCTTGGGCTTTTTAAAGAGCATAACTGGACAAAGATGCTGATGGATATTCAGCTATTAGCGATAAACAGTATTTTAGCACCAATCATTACTTACGGGCTTATAGGATTGTTTGAAATCTTTTTTGAGGTAACTACAGATCTTACTTTAATTGAATTACTGGATTATGATCATCCACTTTTAAAACGCGCACAACAAGAGACAAATGGCACATTCAATCATAGTATAGTTGTTGGTAATCTTGCAGAAGCTTGTGCAAATGCCATTGGGGCACATTCTCTTTTATGCCGAGTTGGTGCCTATTATCATGATATTGGTAAAATGGTGAAGTCTGAATATTTTATTGAAAACCAATATAGTGGTGATAATAAACATGATACATTAACACCTACAATGAGTGCTAAAATTATCCGTGCTCATGTGAAAGAAGGCTTGCGACTTGCAAAGGAATACGGTTTACCAAAAATTGTTTCAGATTTTATTCCAATGCACCATGGAACAACCCGAGTCGAATATTTTTATAGAATGGCCTTAAAACATTCTAATGAAAATGGTGATAAAATAGATGAAGGTGCTTTTCGATACCCAGGACCAAAACCAAATACAAAAGAAACCGGAATACTTATGATTTGTGAAGCTGTAGAAGCTGCGGTACGTTCCATTAAAGAACCAGATATATTTAAAATTGAAGCCATGATTGATAAGATTATCAAAGGACGTATTGATGATGGTCAGCTTAATGAATGTCCTATAACTCTTGATGAATTAAATAAAATTAAAGGCACTATAGATGGAAATTCGGGAATGTTACCTGTTCTACGCGGTATTTACCATATTCGAATTGAATATCCGGATGATCCAATGGAAACGCCAGCCACATGATTCAAATCTCAGTAGATTGTGATCCTAAATTGGATTCACCAAATCAAGACTATATTATTAATATTTTAACATTAGTTCTTAACAACTACAATATTATAGATGGAGATTTAACTCTAATTTTTGGTACAGATGAATTATTATCACAATTAAAAAAAGAATACTTCAAAAAAGACCAATTAACAGATGTAATTGCTTTTCGTTTAAATGATTATGAAGAAAATTTAGTAGAGGGGGAAATTTACATCAGTTTACCAAGAGCAGCAGAAAATGCTAAATTTTTTTGTGAGCAATATGAAAAGGAAGTGGCACGTCTAATTATACATGGCAGTCTACATCTTTTGGGTCATACTGATAAAACGAAAAAAGATAGAGCTAAAATGACTCAAATAGAAAATGAGTTTTTAGATCAGGTTAATTGGCGAGTACTCTTTGATAATTAAATGAATAAACAAAACACAGCAGAAAAATTTATTGAACTTCTAGAAATTGTAGAAAAACTTCGTGGGCCAGATGGCTGCCCCTGGGACAAAGAGCAAACTCATGCTTCCCTACTACCCTATTTTTTAGAAGAAGCTTATGAAGTGATAGAGAGTGTGGAGGAGGAAGACTGGAATACATTTGTGGAAGAGTTAGGTGATATTATACTACATGTAATACTTCAATCTCAAATTGCAATGGAAGACAAAAAATTTAATATGTCTGATATTCTAAAAACTGTTAATGAAAAACTGATTCGTAGGCATCCACATGTTTTTGGTGATAAAAAAATAGATGCCGCAATTGAAGCCAAACAAAATTGGGAATTATCAAAACATAAAGAAAAGAATCGGAAGTCCCGTTTGGATGGCGTTCCACCTGCACTCCCAGCCTTAACTCGTGCTCAACGGCTACAACAAAAAGCTGCTTATGCTGGCTTCGATTGGGAGCAGGTAGATGATATTTGGTCAAAATTGGATGAAGAGATTGAAGAGCTCAAATCAGCTCATAAAAATGGTAATATGGATAATGTAAAGGAGGAAATTGGAGATGTACTTTTCTCAGTGGTGAATTTAGCAAGATACATGGATATCCCTGCTGAAGATATGTTGCGGGCAACCAATAAAAAATTTATATCTAGGTTTCAGAAAATTGAAGAAGTGCTGGAAAAGAAAGGTAAAAAGCTAGAAGACTCTACCCTAAAAGAAATGGATGAAATTTGGGATATGGCTAAAGAAGAAAGTTAGATGAAACATATTTTTAAAATAATCATAAATCTATCCTTATCTATTTTAAAAATAGCTATTACTTCAGTTAAATATTCATCTCACGGCCCTTTGACAAAGGCTTAGTTAGCATCGTATTATATGATTGCAGGGTTTGAATTACACTTTTTTATAAATTATTTCCTTGAACTGTTACTAACAATTTTCGAGCAGAACCATGGTTCCTGTGTTCACATAAATATATGCTTTGCCAGGTTCCCAGATTTAATTGTCCTTTTGTAATGGGAATTGATACTGAAGACCCCAAAATAGATGCTTTTAAATGGGCAGGCATATCATCTGGACCTTCATAGGTGTGCTCGTAATAAGATTGATTTTCAGGAGCTAACATATTAAAATGAGATTCAAAATCTGCACGGACTGTTGGGTCAGCATTTTCATTAATGGTTAGAGACGCAGATGTATGTTGTATAAAAACGTGAAGAATACCGATAGAAATATTTTTGATTTCGGGGAATTGCTCTACCACATTGTTAGTAATAATATGGAACCCGCGTGAACGAGGAGAGATGGTTATACTTTTTTGTATCCACATATTATAGCTTTTTCTTTATCCAAGTTATTTTAATACTTTTTCATCTAAATTCCGGAAAAACACCACCTATCCATCTATAAAAAGGTTTATCACCAAAGCGATCATAGTCAGCTTTAAAGCCTATTGGAATATGATTTTTTTCAGCAATGGTTATTAGCTGATTTATTGAATGTTTTTTTCATATTCGGATAATCCATACCGGAAACCCACTTCAGATATTTGCTTGGAAAGTTTGACACATTCTTAGTAGGTATTTTCACTAATGTTTATCATGTTTTCCTTTCTTTTTTTCTGGCTGCTGGGAAAAGGATATTATTCAAAATCAATCGATACCCTGGAGAATTTCGATGTAAAGAAAGGTCAGTTGGTGGGTCACCAACAAAATGTTGGTAATCTTCTGGATCATGACCTCCATAAAAAGTAAATGTCCCTTTACCAAAATTTCCATGTAAATATTTCACTTGATCTGATGCTGGATCTTCACCCATTAGGACAACATGCTTTTTAATACGATCCTTATGAAATCCTGTTGTTTGTCCCATAAATCCTTTTATCACAGATACATGGTTTTGGGTTAGCATAGTGGGAACAGGATCATATTTCGCAGAGAATTCAAATAAGGAAAAATAATCTGCTTCTGCACCACGTGTTACCGGGTTATGGCTGGGAGGAAAATCAATGTCAGAAAATTCATATACCATAGGATCTGGCATAAGTTTAAATCCTGTAAAAGCAAATGATTGTTTAAAATCGAGTTTTGAATTGAGAGTAGGGTCTACCGGTGAACCATCAAATACTGTATGAACCCCATCTACATTTTCCATTGATAATGCTAAATCGTATGAATCGGTTGCAGAGCACATAGCAAATAAAAAACCACCCTTACCTACATAGTCTTTAATTTTACGGGCAATAAATTTTTTCTGTTTATGAACACTGGAAAAGCCCAATTTTGAGGCCATTGCTTCAAATTGCTTTTTCTGATCTCTATACCACTGGGCATTATGGTGACTGCGATAAAATTTTCCATATTGTCCTGTAAAGTCCTCATGATGTAGATGAAGCCAGTCATACTCTTCTAGTTTCCCTAAATATACTTCTTCATCCCATAAAGTTTCATAATCCACTTCTGCATAAGTCAGTGCAAGAGTTACAGCATCATCCCAAGGCTGTTTGTTGGGTGGTGTATAAATTGCAATTTTTGGTTTTTTTTCTAAGAGAACTATATCCATGTTACCCTGATCAATATCAGAATAAATGTTTACTAAGCTTGCAGCATCCACCATTTCAAAAGTGACACCACGTATTCTACATTCTGTTTGAACAAATTGATCTGCATTGATTAAAAATGATCCGCCCCTGTAATTCAATAGCCATTCTACATTTGTGTTTTTTGTCAATGTAAAATATGCAATACCATATGCTTTTAAATGATCATTTTGAACTTGATCCATGGGAATCAAAAGTTTTTGTCCAAAGGAAGTAGAAAGAAAAAGAATTAAGAATATTTGTGTCATTTAACTTTCAGTTTTTTGCATGGATCGAATGTGAAAACGAATTGGTTCAACAAAAATAGAGTTAGGAAATTCATCAAGGATTCTCATATAGTGTGCCATAGCTTTATCTGAATCTAAAAATTTAGTTTCATAAATCTGACCTGCTAGTATTATCCCGCGATCTGCCATATGAGTATCATTTAAGGACAAAGCTAATGAAATGGCTTGGTCGTATTCTTTCAGACGATAATGTAAAAGACTTTGTCGAAGAATTGCTATAGGAACAATAGTGGCCGTTGAATCATTCGTAACCAAAAATTCTAACTCTTTTATCGCATCTCCGATTTTACGCTGACGAAGGTACCATTCTGCTCTTAAAAAATGTTTAAATGATAATATACTAGTCGGATCATTCTCAATGTACTGAGTTATAATATTTTTTAATTCCATTAAGTCATTAAATGAAGGGTCAACCGGGCTCATAGCAAAAAAGGATTTTTGTACTATTTTTAGCGTTGAATCCGGTTCATCCGCTAAAAAATGTATCAATATTTTTTTCTGTTCAATGGCCGGCAGTGGATTCTGTTCTAATTGTCTTTGGAGAAAATCCAGTGCTTTCTGGGATTCGCCTTTAGCCAAATGAATGTCTGCTGTTCGAAGTAATATTTTCAGTTTCAATTTTTTATCAGGTTTGGACTGTATTGCTTTATTTAGCAATTTATAAGCTTGGTCAAAATCCTGAAGAATTTTAAACTGAATTTCACCCAATCGAAAATAAGCTTCTGCCAATAATGGTGATGTAGGTAAAGAGACTAAGAGTGAATCATAAAGCGCTAAACATGATTCTAAATGATTTGGTGAGATTTTGGAATAAACCTGAAAGGGATCCTCAAAGAATATATTATTATCAAAAAAATAAGGAATTAAATATGATTCATTGATAGGTACAATTTGATCTTCAAAGGTTTGTGCTAGTCCCAGCAATGCTTTCCCTATATATTTCGAATTTAAATTCTGGCTCATAATAAAATTATAGGATTTTATTGATAAATCGTATTGCATCTCACTTCTTAAATCATTAGCAAATTTGAGCCAATCATTAGAATCAATATTACCCAGTTTTGACAATTCTGCTTTAACCTGGTAAGCTTTCTCATAATACTGTTGCTTAAAATAAAATTCACTCAATAGATTGAGAATCAACTTTGGATTTTCTTTTGATGCAGCAATTAGCTTTTTTTCAATGATATCGATTGCATCTTCTTCATCACTCATTTGAAGTATACGGCGATGAATTATAACATTTTGTCTTGGCTTATTTGTCAGATGGAGGATGAATTGATCTAATGATTTATCATAGACTCTTCGAGACTGATAATAAACTCCAGCTTCATATGCCATAAATGATTTCCCAAATTTATTTCGGCCTGTTTCCATTAATGAAAGTAATTCCTGATCTAAACTGTAGCGATTAAAAAGTGAAATCATGATTCGATAATAAGATCGATTATCTTGAAATATTTCTGTGGAAGTTTTCCAAATCGATTTCGCATGACTCAACTTATCATTTAAATAAAAAAATTCTCCCAATTGTGAGTAAGTCTGGATATCATTGGGAAAAAGAACAAGTTGCTCTTTTAGAAATTGTATACCCTCATTATACCGCTTATTATTTTTATATAAAGATTTTAAATCTTTAACAGCTCTTTGATGGTTCGGAATTTTTTGAATAATATCTGCATAGATAGCGATAGCACCGTCAATATCACCTTTTCGCTCCAACATTTTTGCCGTTTTTAACGAACCATTTATTGAAGGGGTATTCTGGCCTAATAAGAAGGTAAAGCTACCAAAAACTAGAAGTTTCAATAAATTATTCTTCATTATAGTTATCTAATGATTTCTGTACGGTTTTGATCTGACTTAGTGAATTGAAGTATCGTTTAATCATAGTCTGGTTCTCCCGGGAATATCCTGCATTAATAGCTTTATTTAAAGCCTGAAGCGCTAGATTTTGTCTTTGACCTAAATCAGCTGGTAAACCTCCAGGCCCTTCATAAAAAACAGATCCATCTGCAACTGTTGATTTTCTCTCATCATCAAATCCTCTCTGAGTCATAGAAGTCTGACTATCCAGCATTCTAGTTAAAATTCGCTGTTGCCTTTCTTTAGTTTTTCGATTGAATATATTCTTTTGCAAATCTTTGATTACCTCATCCATTTCTTTACCAATTCCGCTCAAATCACCCATCCCCTTCTGTCCTGAGTGCCGCATTTCATTCATCATTTTCTCTAGTGATTTACGCAAGCCTTGTTGTTTTTGAAGCATTTGCTGTAACATTTGTTGTTGTGCTGCTGCTGCCATTTGACCTAAACTTAGTTGCATACCCTGTTGGTTCAAGCTCTGCTGCTGACCTGCCATTTGTTGCATCATTTGTAAAAACTGTTCGTACCCACTGGCAGATCCTGCCTGTTGCATACTTTGTATACTGTTAAATAATCCTAATGCAGTTTCATTGAGTCCCTCCATGGCAGCTTTCTGGTTTTGTCGGGCTTGGCTGATATTTCGATCCGTTAATTTATTTTTAGCTTCTTTCATTCTTGCATTGGCTTTTCCAATACCTCGCCCGATTTCCGGTGTAATTGCAAAAGTTTGTTTGGATAATTCCATCATTTGATTTGTAATAGACTGTAATTGATCCTGTAACAATTGTTGACGCGCTGCAAATTCTCGTAATCTAGGTGAATTTCTAGAAGCTAACTTTACATCTGAACGTAATTGTTCTTCCTCAGATGAGATGTAAAGTATATCCTGCATAATCAATTGAAATTCCACCGTCATTTTTGATACAGTTTCTTGTTGAAACTGTTGTTTTATTTGCATCAATTGTTCTATCATTACTTCCATATTTTGAAGCGCTTTCTGACTGGATTCTTTTGCCATTTTCATTTTTTGATTTGATAGATTTTGCATTGTTTTCATTATTGCCTTTTCTGTGTGTTCCGTTAGATCTGCATGAGCTATTTCTGCTAAATTCTGTGCTGTATTTTGGCTATAAGGTTCTACAAGTTCAGATGCTTCTCGCATCAATGATTTTACATTTGTAAATTCTTCTAAATTTCTTTTTTCCTCCTGCTCTAATCTTGCTAATGTCGATTTGTCTATAAAATTATCTGTTTGATTTATCTTCTCATCTAGTGCTATTTGCTGGTTATACAATTGCTGCATTCGATTCTGAAGCTCATCCATTTTTTGTTCCGCTTGTAATCGTTTAAAAATGTCAAGATAACGATCCAAACCCTGCTCAATCTGATCTAAATTTTCTGCAAGACTATTGAGAGATTCCTGAAGTTTTTTCATGTCCATTTCTTCTAAGGCTTGCTTAAGGTCATTCATATTATTAAGCATTTCATTAGGAATTATATCTCGAATTAATTCTGATAATTCTTTGAATTTATCCAATAAATCGGATGAAAAAAGTTTATGTTTTTGGGCCTGTTCTGTAACAAGGTCTATTGCTGCGGCCATTTTTTCTAGATTAGCTAATTCATCCTTTGCATTTTCAAGAGAGTTTTTTACAGATTGTTGTTGATTCCAATCCATTTCTTTTGTTTTTAATGCTTCCAACTCAAGAGCATCAAACTGGTTCTTTAATTCTTGAAATTCATCCATGCTGGATGATACTTCTTCAATGAAATCTAATTCGTTATTTTCAGCTGTTTCATATAGATCTGCCAATGAAGGCACACGAGCAATGAAGGTGGATGATATAGTCTTTTTGGGACCGGAAACCTCATCATTATCCATAAGTTCGAAATGGAAGTGTACTTCATCTTCAGGCATAAGTACCATATCATTCAATTCCCATAATGTCTGAAGTGATTGCACTGTCGTATCAGAATTTAATTCGTAGATTGGAAACATTGACACATAGGGGTCAGCCTGTAAGTAGGATGGGCGCCGAATTTCATAAGCAACCTGCAACTCCGTAAACCCGTAATCATCCTCAATTTCCAAATGAATCGGAATTGATTGATTACTACCCAGCTCTATAACAGGTGATGGCTGGATAACTAAAAGACTGGGATCAAGATCGGGAATGATCTCCAGCGAATAAGGTACAGGGTCACGGTTTGTAATACCACGCTGGTCAACTATATTAATTGAAAAACTCCCTTCTTTCATTAATGAAAAATATCCAGATGCCGAACGATTGGTTGATGTGAGAGTAGATTTTTCCCCGTTGATATCTAGATAAGCGGATTCCAAGATTCTGTTAGATGAAAGGTAAATTTGCACCTTAGACCCCTTTAATCCCTGAATCACTGCAATATTACCTTCTTGGGTTTCCGTTTCTAATTTGCTGTAAGTTGGAGGGATAACACTAATGAGAAAAGATTCAAATATAGGACGATCTGTTACAAAAATTGTATCTGAATTGGATGTGACTTTTCCCCATCCTTCCCAAAAATGATTAGCTTTAACTATAGCCTCGTAAGCATAATCCTGGAATAATTCAGGAAGAGTAAACTTATAAAATCCGGTTGAATCCCGTGCAGATGAAAATACTAGGGTTAACAAGTCTCGTTCATTCATTGCAGTCTGGATTGGGTTTAAGTGTAGAGAGACAGAATCTGGTTCAGCATCGTACGATTGTATTTTAATCTCTGCTTTTTCTCCTCCTAATATATGAATACTACCTGTCAAACTCTGGAGAGAAAATGGTTTTGGTGCATGAAATTCTTGTTTCGGATGAGCCCATCTATAAAATGCATTTGCAGCATTATTGTATTGAAGAGAAAAAATAAGAACTAAAAAAACCCAAGTTCCCAGAAGACCCATTTTTAATTTGTTAATTTTTGGATCCTGTAAAAGAAAGAAGTAATCCAGTTTCATTAGTTTTTCAGAAACCTTGTTTACATAGGAATCTACTAGCTCTTTTGATTCATTTTTCTCTGCAGCTGATTCCAATTGATAAGCATTAATAATTGTGTCATGTTTATCTGGGAATGCAGCCTGACCTAAACGCAGAGATAATATTTCAATTTTATATCGCTTTAATAAATTCCTTTGTGATCTAAAATAGCGGTAAATCCAAAAAAGAAAATATAATCCGAATAAACCAAGAATGGTAAAAAGAACTCTGAGTTTAATAAATGGTAAAAAATAATAAATAGTTTCAAGTTCTATAAATAATAAAAATATAATTGAGGACCAGATCGTCAAACAAATCAAACTGGCAAGAAAATCTTGCCAGAAAAGGATAGACCTGGCAGTTAAAATATGATTTTTAATTTGCATTATTGTGTAAGGGCAAAATAAATAATATTAACGCCCATTTTCAAAGCAGCTTCCCTTACTGGCCAGGGATCCTGATGTACACTAGCATCTTCCCAGCCATCGCCTAAATCAGATTCATAAGTGTATAAAATTATCATACGTTCATTTTCATATAGAGCTAGTGCTTGCGGTGTTTTATTATTATGCTCATGGACCTTAGGCAATCCATTTGGCAGTTTATAAAATGAAGAAAAAATTGGATGTGTTTTGGGGAGTAGTACAAAATCCTTGTTAGGAAAGACCCTTTTTATTTCTCTGCGAAATGATTCATCCATTCCATAATTATCATCCGCATGAAGAAATCCTCCGTTCATTAAGATGGATCTAAGAGTAATGACCTCGTCATTATTGAGTCTAATATTCCCATGGCCAGTCATATAAAGATAAGGAAAATGATAAATCTCATCATCAGTCAGTTTCAATTGAAATTCATCAGGGTGTGCAGACATGGGAGTATTCTTATTCAGATAATCCAATAAATTAGGTAAACTGCTGGGGTCGCTGTACCAATCGCCCCCACCACTATAGTGGATTCGTGCAATGGAAAATGATTGAGTAAAAGTCATTGCCATTGAAGATAAAAGAATGATGATTATTTTGCCCATGAAAACTGAATGTAAGAATCTATTTATTTGTTCCCCAAAAGATACTGGAAAAGTTAGCTTGTTTTTTATTAGTCTCTACTTGTAAAACTCATTGGAATCACGGAATTTTTATTACCCGTTTCTATTATGAATAATATACACCATGCTTTACTTTTGTTAATCTTCACCGGATTATTGGGACAAATAGAAGAGGAAAAACCTGCCAGAACTTTCCTCTTCGGTCTAATCAAATTCGATACAGATTCACCTTATGAAGACGGAGCATTTTTTGATAAATGGTTTCGTGCGAGGGAATTTGCAAATCCTGTCAATTTCGTTCCAATTGAAATTCGTTACGGAATTGGATTTACGGGAAAAACATCAGGTAGTTGGAGCAGTTTGTCTGAAGATTCTGCAGTGGATGATAAAGAAAAAATAAAATATGATGATGAAAATATTGAACCTATAAGTCAGGGATATACAAATATTTGGGGGCCATCCATGGAAATTGATTTTGGACTGATAAATATTCCACATTACCTTTTAGGAACAAGTTGGATGAATGTAATGTCAGGCCTTTCATACCGTTCAAGTGACTTATTTTATCCAGCAGAAGTACCATACGAAGATTGGGCACAGGTTAATTCAACTTGGGGGGATACAGCTTATTTTTCACCTAAAATAACAGAATATATGTTTACCAATCATTTTCAGTATCAACCATTTAATAACTGGTTTGTTAACTTTCGCTATGGATATGGTCTAGCTAAAGCATTTTTTTATACCACAGAGAGAGGTGAATGGGATAAAACTGTAAGTGGTTCCGGAACATCCATGGCTTTAGGCAGTGGAATCCGCTTTATTCTTGATCCTGGAAAAGAAAATCGGTTTACAGTGGGCTTAGATTTTCGATATTCATATACCAAGATTCATACCATATTGGACCCCAATGACGTGACACCTGTCAATCGTTTTGACCTTTCAAATTATGGGCTTTATTTAACACTATCTGCATTTTATGGTGGACAAAAAACCATAGGAGATAAAGCAAAAAGAAATTACTACAGAAAAGACTATGTTAAAGCAAAAGATGGTTTCAATGAATTTCTTTTAAAATATCCCACTCATGCTAATAGGCACCGTGCTGAAGATTTTATAGCAGAATGTGAATATAAAATTCCTTATACCATTATGGATGAGGGTGTTGTTTTAGATAAAAAAGGTAAAACTGAAAATGCATTAAATAAATATTTATATGCTAAATCGTTAGTAAAAAATGATACATTAATTCTGGAAACATTAAACCGCCGTATTGAACAGATTGCTCAATTATGGATGGTTGAAGCGGAAAAAACATTAAAAGATTCAAAATACATCGAAGCATACTCCTTGGTAAAATATGTTGCTGAAATTTCCATTCAAGGTAAAAAAGAATTACGTCGATTTAAATCGTGGGTAATATTAGGTGAAGGGAAAAAGTACCAGACAGCGGGATTTGTTGGTAAAGCAATGAAAAAATATGCAGAAGCATTAAAAATGAACCCAGACTTAATTCATGAAGTGAAGGCATTACAGTACAAAGCTGGTATCCAAATGGCAAGATTGGCAAATGAAGCAGATGAATTTGAAGAAATTCAACTGGCTATTTATTCTTTGGAATTTGCACGTGAACTTTCAGGTGGTATTGGTAGGCGAAATGAACAATTGCTTATTGATTTAAGAAAAAAATTGGAAACATTATCTGATTATAAAACTCGTATTTTGATGGATTACAAAATGGACCGAGCCAGACTTGAGCAGTTTAGAGCTCGAGCAGACAAATTAAGTATAGGACAAACAATTCCTCAAGTTCAAGAATTATTAGGTGAGCCTCATGAAAAAATTCTTGGAAATAATGGTGGTGATCCGAACAGACAATTATGGATATATTTTTTCAATCAAAAATCAATTCATTTATCTTTTCATTATTATGAATTATTTAAAATTGAAGAATTATAAAGTCTTTACTGAATTGATCTCTATCTAAAGAAAAAAAATCCCAGTAATTTCAGTACTGTGAATTATTTATATAACCTTTTATTATGTGTCATTTTTGTTACCCGGCTTTCTGCTCAAACAGATCAGAGGAACTACGATAGGGAATTGCGCACTCAAAATGAGGCAATTAATGCTCTCAAGGATGAAATTGAGCAGTTACGGTCCAAAATTAATAAAGCTGAATCACGGGAACGATCTACCGTCACTAGGATATCTTCCCTTGATGAGGAAATTACACTTACATCACGTTTAATTCAGTCATTAAGAAGAGAGGAGGAAAAAACCCGAGCTCGTATAACTCAATTGAAAGATAATCTTGAAAAAAATGAAGATGAATTGGAAATACTTAGAATTCGATATGAACAAAGGGTAGTTAATTCATATTTAAAAGGTCGCCTCACTGATTTAGAAAAAGTATTTTCTTCCACCACCTGGCGGCAAGCAATGTATAGAACTCATTATTTAAAAATTATTTCTGATATTGAAACGAAAATGACAAAACAAATTGAAAAATTGTTGATTGAAATCAGTCAGCAAAAACTGGAAATGGAAGCTGCTTTAAGAGAAAATCTTATCCTGAAACGGGATAAAGAAAAACAAATGAGTTCCTATCGTAATATGCGAATAAAACGAGAACGTGAATTAAATAGGATACGAACTGATAAAAAAGCGTTAGCGAATTATGTGAATGAAAAAGAAGCTGGTATTAAGGAATTAGAGAATATTATAAAAAGAGTATTAGAAAATAAAGCCCGATTTGAGAGAGAAGAAAGAATTCGTCAACAGCAAGAAGCACTCAAAACCAAATCGTTTAGTTCATTAAAAGGACAGTTACCATGGCCTGCATCCGGACGTATAATTACCAAATTTGGACGACAATGGAATCCAAAATTAAAAACAACAACCGAAAACCCTGGTATTGATATTAAAGGACAACCCGGATCAGTAATTCGGACGATTATGGGTGGTGTAGTAACCACCATAACCTACATTCGAGGTTATGGGACGACGATTATTATTGACCATGGCGGAGGATTTTACTCAGTTTACAGTCATGTAACCAATATTCAAACCAATGTGGATAGCGAAGTCAGATCAGGTGATGTTATTGCTTATATGGGTGATTCCGGTTCCATAAATGGGTCAAAACTGCATTTTGAAATTTGGGGTAAGGGGCAAAAACTAGATCCGGAATCATGGTTAACCAAAAAATAGAAAACATTGATTTAATAGATGCACAAACCCAAGTATGGAGCCATTTGTGCCTAATAAATAATTCGAAAAAGATCGGCAGTGCATATCTTTTTTCTGGCCCGGCAGGAAGCGGGAAAGAATACATTGCAATTAAATTTGGACAACTGATAAACTGTGAGAAAACAGAGAGGCTCCCATGTGAGTTTTGTCCATCTTGCCAAAGATTTAAGCAACTGCAACATGAAAAACTTTCTCTTATTTTTCCGCTTCCAACCCCAAATAAATCTAGAGATGATGATTCAGTAGCATTAGATAAGAAAAACTTGGACATTGTTACAGAATCTATAGCACAAAAGGCAAAAACACCTTTTTTTAAAATTCAAATTCCTAAGGCAAAGCGTATTTTAATTCAATCAGTAAAAGGTCTGAGGAAATCACTTTATTTGAAAACAGATGATTATGGGCGAAAAATTGTCCTTGTTTTTGACGCCCATCTTTTATCGGTAGGCCAGGGTGAGGCAGCGAATGCCTTATTAAAGATTTTAGAAGAACCTCCTGAAAATACAACATTAATCTTAGTGACAGATCATGTAGAACTTATATTACCTACAATTTTATCCCGATGTCAGCGTATTGGGTTCCCTCCATTTGAAAATGAATTTGTTTATAAATGGCTCACTGGTAAAATCACAAAAGATAAAGATTTACAATTACTATCAGGATTAAGTCAAGGAAATATTCATCAGGCACAATATTTAATATCTCAGCCTATAGATCAATTGATGAAGTTGATAAATGGATTAATCAAAACCATTATAAATGAGAACCCAGATCATTGGCGAAAATTCACACAAACCTACTCCAGATTATCCAGTCAGGATTTTGCCGTATTCTCTTTCCATTTTATGCTATTAAAAATCTGGTTTCGTTCGGTAAATAGATTAAACAAAAATATCCATGACGTATTACATGAAACTCCTTTGAAATTAGGGATGGATCAAATGGTACAATCACACCCAAATGCTAATTTTTCAGCCATTGCATTCCAGCTAGAAGAAACAATTTTATCGGTACAGCAAAATCTCTATATGCCTCTAATTTTAACCAACCTATTATTAAGAATACAGAAATATTTAGGTCCATGAACAAACAGTTCTATATCACTACGCCCATTTATTATGTGAATGACAAACCACATATTGGTCATGCATATACGACAATTCTGGCAGATGTTTTATCAAGATATCATCGTAACGCAGGGCAGGAGACATTCTTTCTTACCGGACTGGATGAGCATGGACAAAAGGTGCAACAAGCTGCTAAAGAGCGAGGGGTGGAATCTCAACAACATTGTGATGAAATGGCACCACGTTTCATGGAACTATGGAAGCAGCTTCATATTTCTAATGATGACTTTATTCGGACCACAGAAGAGCGCCATAAAAAAGTTGTAAGAGATATTTTACAGGTTGTGATGGACAGAGGTGACATCTACGAAGCAGAATACGAAGGACTATATTCTGTCTCAGAAGAACGATTCATTACTGAAAAAGAAGCAGAAACCGGTGATTTTCGTGATATTAAAAATCTGAAAGAAAAAAATTATTTTTTCAAAATGAGTAAATATCAACAACAACTTATTGATCATATAGAGGAGAACCCAAAATTCATTCAACCAAACCAAAGAAAAAATGAAATTCTTGGTTTTCTCAGACAACCATTGGATGACCTTTGCATTTCACGGCCAAAATCTAGATTAAATTGGGGAATCGAATTGCCTTTTGATCCTGATTATGTCACTTATGTTTGGTTTGATGCACTCATTAATTATATAACAGCGCCAGGCTATGGATTTGATGAAATATCTTTTAAAAAATGGTGGCCTGCTTCCTATCATTTAATTGGAAAAGATATTTTAACTACTCATACGGTGTATTGGCCAACCATGCTTATGTCTGCTGGCATCCAATTACCAATATCAATATTCGCGCATGGGTGGTGGCTTATGGGTGATTCTAAAATGAGTAAATCATTGGGTAATGTGGTAAATCCTATGGATCTGATTGATGATTATGGCGTGGATCCAGTGCGATATTACCTCATGCGGGAAATGGTATTGGGTCAGGATTCTAGTTTCACAATGGAATCATTTATTCAAAGGTACAATAGTGATTTAGCAAATGATTTCGGGAATCTTTTGAGTCGAGTCTCTACTCTAATAAAGAAAAATTATGATGGGACTATTCCGCTACCAGGAGAATTAACAGATGCTGAATTATCCATAAAA
>MDTE01071388.1_pt1 | contig 44356 bp, 41 predicted proteins | sample 811231 | NCBI WGS metagenome assembly MDTE01 (sample SAMN05326651, study PRJNA326480) | marine metagenome | isolation source: seawater | place: Indian Ocean: Red Sea | collected 2010
AGCTGTTAGTACAAAGGTCGTAGAAGATAGATTTCAAAAAAAAGATAATTCATATTCAGAGGATTTTCACAAAAGAAACAAGAGACCTCAAAAATTTTTTATTAAATCAATTTTGTACGCATACCATGAAAACTTTATGATTTTTTCATTCCCTTTAATAGGGATAGTAAATATTATTTGGAACCTTGATTTAAGATTTATGTATCCTTTTTTAGGAATATTTCTACTTTTACCATCCTGTGCCTACGATATTTATACTTTTATTAAATATGATAAAATTGATGAAATATATAGAGATATTGCCTCTAATGCAGATATTTTAAGTCCAATTAAGACAGTTTATCTTAAGTGATTTAATAAATGGAAAATGAATATATAGCATTAATTCTGGCAGCTGGTTTCGGTAATAGAATGAAACCGCTAACCAACAACAAGCATAAGACTTTATTAGAAGTATCTGATGAACCTATACTTGAGAGAATCATCAATTCCCTGGTTGAAAACAAAATCAACAAAATCTTTATTGTCACAGGATACAGAGATAAAGAACTTAAAGATTTTATTAATCAAAACTTTCCACAATTAGAAGTCTCATATATTCATAACGAAAGATATAGAGAAACAAATAATATTTATTCTTTAGCTTTAGCTTTAGAAAAACTGGAAATTAATAAGAATCTAATACTTATAGAATCTGATCTTATTTATAAGAAAAATGTTTTGACTAAACTATTAGAATCCCCTTATTCAAATGCTGCTTTAATTAGTAAATATACAACTGGAATGGACGGCACTGTAGTTAGTGTTCGAGATAATTTTATAACAGGCGTATATCCTCCATATTTACATTCAGACGAATTTGATTTTTCAGATAAATATAAAACTTTAAATATTTATAAATTTGATGTTGATTTTTGTAATGGAGATTTCCGTAAATTCATCACATTTTATTCATCAATGATTGATGAATCTTGTTATTACGAATTAATACTTGGCATTGTTATATATATGAATCGCGTTACTGTAGCAGCGGTGGATGTAGATGTTTTAGATTGGGCTGAGGTAGATGATCCCAATGATCTTTCATCTGCAGAATTCCTTTTTAATTTAAAAGGTCGGGCTGAAATACTTGAGAAATCACACGGAGGTTATTGGAATTATCCTATTTCTGATTATTGTTATATTCGAAATTCTTATTATCCAACAAATTCAATGTTTGCACACTTTAGAAATTCACTTAAAGAATTAACATGGAATTATGGTTCTTCACAAGAAATTTTAAACAAAAAATTATCTTATCTAGTAGGAGTTTCTCCAAAAAGAATAGTTGCCTTGTCTGGCGCTGCACAATTTTATCCAGTACTTAAACAAATATTCATTGATAAGAAAGTTTGTTTGCCAGATATTACATTTGGTGAGTATCCAAGAATTTTCCCAAAAGCTATAAAATATAGAGACTTCTTTGATAATGAAGAAACTATTGATGAATGCATACTAAAGTCAGAATTAATAATCATAGTCAACCCCAATAACCCAAGCGGTAAAATATATAAAACTGAAAAAATACTTTCATGGGCTCAAAAATATCCAAAAAAGTATTTTTTAGTAGATGAATCTTTCATAGAATATTCAGAAGAGGAATCAATCCTTAATAATCTCGAAAATCAACCAATATTTAATGTAATCGTTTTAAAAAGTCTAAGTAAATCTCATGGCATACCAGGAATTAGATTAGGTTTTGTTTATACACATAATAACGAAATTTCTCAGAAAATTAATGAGAACCTCCCAATTTGGAATTTGAACTCATTTGCTGAACACTACATGGAAATAGCATTGAAATTTCGTAGTGAATTAAGCAAATCTTTTCAAAAAGCAAAAAAAGATAGAGATCATCTAACTAAGTTTCTAAAAAAAATCATTTTCATTTCAAAGGTATATGAATCTTCAGGCAGTTTTGTATCATTCAGAGTCGATAATCCAGAAATATCAAATAAACTACAGTCATATCTTTTAGAAAATCATAATATTTTTATTAAACAGCTTACAAATTTAGGTTTAGAAAGCTCAAATTACTTTAGAGTTGCTTTGGTATCAAAACCGCAAATTGATAAATTGATAGAAGCACTTGAGGATTTCTCAGATAAAGTAATTTTGCCTTTTAATCAACAATGAATAGTTTTCTTGGGAAAAAGGTCTTAATTACAGGCCATACAGGTTTCAAGGGATTTTGGTTGGCAATGATACTAAGCTCTATGGGGGCTGATGTAGTTGGAGTTTCACTAAAAACTGATCCCAATAAAAAATCACATTTTAGGTCCTTAAACGGTGAAGAATTGATTAAAACTTTCTACATTGACATCAAAGATCTTTCTTCATTAAAAGAATTAACTAATCAAATCAAACCAGATTATATATTTCATCTGGCTGCACAAGCATTAGTAGCAGAAAGTTTCAAAGATCCCATAAATACATTTACAACAAATACTATTGGATCAATTAATTTGTTAGAGAGCCTGAGACAGGCAAATCATAAATGTAATCTCATAATGATTACAAGTGATAAGGTTTACGAAAATGTAGAATGGGTTTTCGGATATAGAGAAAACGATATTTTAGGAGGATCTGATCCATATAGTGCTTCAAAGGCGTGTGCAGAATTGGCGATTAGATCATACTTTAAAAGTTATTTAAGGAATTCTCATATCAGATTATGCATAGCAAGAGCTGGCAATGTAATTGGTGGTGGAGATTGGTCAGAAAATAGATTAGTTCCAGATTGCATTAGATCTTGGACTAACCAAACTATTGTTAAATTACGTTCTCCAGAATCAACAAGACCATGGCAACATGTCTTTGACCCTATAAACGGATATTTGAAACTTGCTTTAAGATTGAATGAAGATCAATCCATACAAGGAGAAGCATTTAATTTTGGACCTGATCATCTAAGCGATATTACGGTAATTGATGCTGTTGAGAAACTTTCTAAAGAATGGGGAGAAGGAGCCCAATACAAGGTAGAGAATAACAACTTTATGAAAGAGGCTAAATTATTAAGACTAAATTGCGATAAAGCCCACACTTTATTAAATTGGAAACCAATTTTGAATTTAGACCAATGTATAAGTATGACAATTGATTGGTATAAAAAATCAAACTTGGGTATTAAAGAAACTAAAGAAATCAGTAAATTACATGTTAAATGGTTTATAGAAAATTTTTAAAAAATCAAAATATATGAAAAAACAAAAAGTAAATCTACACCCACTAAAAACAATAAAAAACGAAAAGGGAAATATTAGACATATTCTCAAAAGTAATCAAGATGGCTTTAATGGCTTTTCGGAAGCATATATTTCAGAAATAAAACCTTTAGAAATAAAAGGCTGGGTATTACACAAAAACAAAACAAGTAATTTAATTGTGATTAATGGGTATGTAAAATTCGTCTTTGTAGAATCTATAAATCCTGATAAATTTATTATCCATGAATTATCTTCTTTAGATGATAAACCTAATTTATACTCAAGATTAACTGTTGAACCAAATGTATGGTTTGCTTTTCAAGGGCTTCACAGTAAGGTTAGTAGTGTATTAAATTTATCGAATGTTTTACATGAAGAAACCATATCAATTAAAAAGGATTTAGAAAGTTTCAATTTTTCTTGGGTTTAATTATGAAAGTTGTAATACTAGCTGGCGGTTTTGGAAGCAGAATATCAGAAAAAACTCATTCAATTCCTAAACCAATGATTGAAATTGGAGGAAAGCCTATTATCGTTCACATAATGGAAAGATATATCAAGTATGGATTTAATGAATTTATTATAGCCCTTGGTTATAAAAGTCATATCTTAAAAAAATATTTTGCAAATTATCATCTAATGACGTCAGACTTCAAAGTAGACCTCTCAAATGGAGTAATTGAAACAAATAAAAATAAAGGAATGGATTGCAAAGTTACTCTTGTAGAGACAGGATTAGAAACAATGACAGGTGGAAGACTTAATCGTTTGAGAAATTATATAAGTGATGAAAGGTTCTTTCTTACATATGGTGATGGAGTCTCGAATATTAATATTAAAGAGCTATTAAAGAATCATTTAGATAGTAAAAAATTATTGACTATGAGTATAGTAAGGCCACCAGCCAGATTTGGAGTTTTAGAAATAAACGAAAAAAATGTCCTTACAGAATTTGAAGAAAAGCCTCAGTTAAGCACAGGCTGGATTAATGGAGGTTTCTTTGTCGTAGAGCCAGAGTTCTTAGATTTTTGCAAATCAGATAATGAGATGCTTGAAAGAGAACCTATAAAAAGAGCATTGAAAATCAACCAAATATCAGCTTATAAACATTTTGGTTTTTGGAAATGCATGGATACTCTCAGAGATAAAAATGAACTTGAGAAAATCCATAAAAAAGGGAATCCACCTTGGCTAGAAGACTAAAAATACTTCTAACAGGTTCTAATGGTTTTTTAGGTGATTACTTTGTTAATCACTTCAAAAAAGATAATTTTGAAATTTCAAAGCTTCTCCGTCCTGATATAAATCATATTTTAGAATTGTTTTTAAAGCAAAAAGAAACTAATTCTTGGAGAAAACATCCTAAATTTATAAAAAAATATGATGTACTAATTCACGCTGCATCCCTATCCTCAACAGATTGTGAAAAAGACCCTCAAAATGCTTATCTTATAAATAATGTCCTTACAGAAATCCTTTCAGATTATTGCATAACGAATAATTGTTATTTTATTTTCTTTTCAAGTGTTCAAGTATATGGAACATATCTCAAAGGAACTTACTCTGAAGAAACAATCATTTCTCCAAAAACTATATATTCAATATCTAAAGCAAAAGCAGAAAAATATTTACTTGATAAGATCGCAAAAAATTATTTACAAGGAATAATTTTAAGAATAGGAAACATAGTTGGCTTGCCAATTAATCATAACTCAAAGGGCTGGGAACTTTTTGCAAACAGTATAGTAAGAGAAGTTTCAATTAAAAAACAAATTACTATAAAAAACAATCCAAATTTAAGAAGAAACTTTTTATCAATAAATCTATTAATGAATCTTTTAAGAAAAATATTAAATGATAAGTCAAACCTAAGAATGCATAACTCGAATATCCTAAATGTGACGATGGGAAAATCAATGTCTCTATTGGAATATGCTGAATTAGTTACCTGTAAATATAAAAAAATTTATAAACAAGAAGTAAAACTTAAACTTGACGAAAAACTTATCAAAAAAGTACCTTATTCAATTATTGAAAATGAAAGGTTAAGAAACTTTTTACCAAGTTATGGGAGCTTTAAATTAGAAAACAATATTATTGAGATATTAAGGTTTTTCAAAAACTAAATTTAATTAGTAAGCTCCTTTTTATAGATTTCAATAGTTTGTTTATTGATAATCTTAACATCAAACCTTTTTTGTACTTTTGATCTTATTTTTTCTCCAAATATTTTTGCTATGTTGTTATTTCTTTTTAAAAAAGTGATTGCCAATTCTATAGCTTTAGGGTCTCGAATTGGAACCAACAAACCGTTAATTCCGTGATCAATAATATCCCTGCAACCAGGGGTATCAGTTGTAATTATTGGTTTTGACATTGAGGCTGCCTCTATTAAAGATCTTGAAAGCCCCTCTCTCCAGGAAGGTAAAAGGACAACATCACAATCAGAATAAGTTCCCCTAAGATCTGTCTTATGGCCAAGAATTTTTATATTTTTTTGAGAAAGAATATATTTTCTATATTTCTTATTTATTGCACTCCTATTGCCTTTATCAACTTCTCCAGCAATTAATAATCGAATATTCTCACCTTGTTTTAACAATGAGTTATGGGCCTCTAAAACCTCTTTAATCCCTTTTTCAATAATAAGCCTTGATGGAAAAAGTATTGTAAAAGGTTTCTTGAATTCTGAATGACTAGAATCAAAAGGTTTAAAAAATTCAGAATCAACTCCTGAACCTTCAATAATAAAAGAATTTTTAACTTCTCTAAGGACACCCAATTTCAAAAAGAATCCTTGATCATTTTTATTCTGAAAAATTGTTTTAGTACCCTTTGAATTGAATACAAAGAGATATATTGGTTTTAAAATGAATCTGATTAAACGAATTAAAATTGAATTATTAATAAAAAGATGACCTAAGCCAGTTACAGAATTTACTACATTTTTAACTCCTGAAAACTTTGCAGCTATAGTTCCATAAAGACATGATTTAATAGTAAAGTTATGAACTAAATAAGGATTATTTTTTTTCAAATTAATTATCAAATTCAATATAGAAAATATCTCTAATAGTGGATTAAGTGATGACCTATTCAATTGCCAATCATAGACTTTATAACCATACGCCTTTAATTTACTTGTATACCTATCATTTGGCGCGATTATTAAAACTTCATAATCTTTTCTTACATCTTTTAATAATTGGTTTCTAAAGTTATATAAGTACCAACAAGTATTTGCTATAAATACAATTTTTTTCTTCGGATTACTTTTTTTTAGCATACTCAATTTTTAAATTTAAAAAATTTTAATTAATTATCTCCATTCATTTAACCAAGACTGCCACATCAAAATTGTCCAAATTTTGGAGGTATTATCATTTGATCCACTTAAATGTTCTTGCCATAGCTTAGTCACTTTTTTATTATCTAAATAACCTTGTCTTAAAATTAATTCAGAATCCATAAGATCTTCAGCCCAATCTCTTAAAGGTCCCTTCAACCACTTACCGATTGGCATAACAAATCCTGCTTTTGGTCTTTCAATTATTTCTTTTGGAACATACTTTTTTAGGATTTCCCTTAAAGCCCACTTAGTCTGGAATCTAAAACCTTTGTTGTTAATTTTATATTTTAAAGGTAATCCCCAAGCAATTTCAGCAACTCTATGGTCTAGAAAAGGAGCTCTGGTTTCTAAACTAACATTCATTGAAGCTCTATCAACTTTTGCAAGAATATCCGAAGGCAAATAGTTTAAAACATCATTAAGCATTAGTTGCTCTGCAAAACTCATCGAATCAATGCAATCATTTTTTATACAACAAGAAGTATCGACTCTCCATGAATCACTTAAAGGTTGACTGTTCTCGTTATAAATAGAAACAAAAGAACAATAAATAGATTTTAAATCATGAGAATTTACAATAGCTTTAGATAATTTTTGTTTTTTATCTTGGTTAAGTCCTGTATTTTCTAGTGGGAAAGAATTAATGCAAAAAGATAGAAAATTTTTTATGGGAAATGGGAATTTTGATAAGCTTTTATGTATTAAAGGTCCAAGTCTATGGCGGTTATATCCCCCAAACAACTCATCACCACCATCTCCACTTAGCATGACGGAAAGACCTGCTTTCTTTGCTTCACTACAAATAAGATAAGTAGGCACTTGCGAAGAATCTGCAAAAGGCTCTGAATATATCTTAGAAATATCAGGAACTAGGCTTTGAGCATTTTTGTATGTTAATGCAATTTCTGTATGTCTAGTCCCTAAACATGAAGCAACTGACTTCGCATATGGAGATTCATTAAAAAACTGATTTTTACCATATAAATCATCAGGAAAAGAAATTGTAAAACTTGAAATAGGATCTTTTTTTTGAGATTGAAGTAATGCGGTAATCAATGAAGAATCAATTCCTCCAGAAAGAAAAGTCCCTAAAGGTACATCTGATATTGTTTGTTTTTTTATAGAGTCTATTAAAACATTTTCTAATTTATTTAATACTTCTTTAACCCCTAATTGACTATCTTGCAATGTTAGATATTTTTTAGCTTCATGTGTTGTATTATACCAATTTCTTTCTTTTGGGATAAATTTTGGTGCATATCCACTATCTTTATCACAACTTATTCGTAATAAACTTCCAGGTGAAAGTTTTTTAATTCCAGAATATATTGATAATGGTGAAGGTATACATCCATATTGAAAAAAAGAACTTAATGCTACTGGATCGATTTTAATTAAATTATTGCTTATTGATTTTAACGCTGACAATTCAGAACCAAATACAAATTGACTTGTATTTGAATTCACATCTTTTTTGATATAACCATAATATAGGGGTTTCTCACCAAACCTGTCTCTTACTAATGTAATTTCCCTTTCTTTTCTATCCCAAACAGCAAAGGCAAACATTCCTATTACTTTTTCTAAAACATATTCAATATCCCAAAATTCAATTGCTGATAAAAGTGTTTCGGTATCGCTTTTCCCTCTCCAAGATATTTTAAATTGATTTAAATTATCTAATTCTTCTCTTATATCAAAATGATTATAAATTTCACCATTGAAAACAATTACATACCTTCCACTAGAACTTATCATTGGTTGATGTCCTGATTCAGATAGATCTTGAATAGATAATCTTCTATGAGCGAATCCTAAACCAGCAGATTCATGTCTCCAAAAACCTATATCATCTGGCCCTCTATGAGTAAGTGGATTAATCATCTTATATAGAATTTCCCTTTGATTATCTTCAACTGTTTTATTCGAATCCCATATTCCAACAAAACCACACATTTTTTTTAATCATTAAAAGATTTTTTACTGGAAACTTAAATTAAAGTTTAAGCACTTTTCCTAAATATAGCATTTTGATATGAGAAGATTTAGAACAATAATCTTTTCATTTTGATTAACCCCGATATTTTTAATATTTAGATTTTTATAGAATTAATTTCTTTAGGGAGAATATTTTTGATATCCATCAAAATACAATCATCTTTCATAAGATTTCTCCAGAAATCTATTTCAAGTTTTATAAATTGATCGTGAGCCACCGCAATAATAATTCCATCAAATTTTTTCTTAAGAGGAATTTTGTTTATTACTTTAATATCATAAATTGACTTAGATTTTTCAATATCTGCATATGGATCCACAATAGTGATCTTGGGATTATAGTCTTCTAACTTTTTTATCATATTAACAACTTTTGTATTTCTGATATCTGAACAATTTTCTTTGAATGTTAATCCCAAAATAAGAATATTACTATTTTTTATATCTTTTTCTCTTTTAAAAAATTCTTTTACAAAAATATCTACTATTCTAGCCCCCATTGAATTATTAATTCTTCTACCCGCCAATACAACCTCAGGTAAGTATCCTATTTGTTGAGCTTTATAGGTTAAATAATAAGGATCAACTCCAATACAGTGTCCACCAACCAATCCTGGTCTATAAGAATGAAAGTTCCATTTTGTTTCTGCCGCCTCTAATACTTCAATAGTATTAATATTTAATAAATTACAGATAATAGCTAACTCATTAACTAAGGCTATGTTTAAATCTCTTTGAGTATTTTCAATAACTTTTGCTGTTTCAGCTATTTTTATATTTTTAGTCAAATGAGTTCCAGCTTCTATTATTGAGCTATAAAAATCATTAATCCAATTTCCACTTTCTTGGTTGCCGCCACTAGTTATTTTTTGTATATCTTTTAATTTATGATTTGGATCTCCTGGATTAATTCTTTCAGGACTATATCCATAAAAAAAACCTTTATTAGACTCTAAATCAGATTCTTTTTCTAGAATTGGCAAACAAATTTCTTCTGTACACCCTGGATATACAGTGCTTTCATAGATAATTATTGGATTGGGAATTTTTATTTTATTTTGCTTATTTATAATTTTCCGAATTTTCAATGCTTTTCCAACAGTAGTGCTTGCATCTTTCAAAGGTAAAAGATCTGGGATATTGCCATCTTTAATAGGTGTTGGCACAGTAATAATAAATACATCTGCAAGCGCAATATTTTCTACTTGAGAAGTAAATTTTATGAGTGAAAGATTTTTTAATTTATCCTCTTTAACTTCATTCGTACTATCTAGACCCTCGCTTAGTTGATTTATCCTATTTTTATTAATATCAAATCCAATAATTTTCCTATTAAGCGGAATTTTAGTTTTAAAACAACTTTTTTTCTCTGCGAAAGCAAGGGCAAGAGGTAACCCCACGTAACCCAATCCAATTACAGCAACTGTACAATTATTTAATGATGGGAAAGTCATTTGTTCTAAAAGTAAAAACCCTTATTAATCTTTTCAATATTACTATGAATAATAATTTAGGTACCAACTGACAAACTCAGACACCCCTTCTTGAACATTTGTATTTGGTTTAAAGTTAATCCATTTTTTTAGGGCATTGGTATCAGCCTCGGTTGCAGAAACATCGCCTGGTTGCATTTCTACATATTCTCTTAAAGCTTTTTTTCCTAATTTGTTTTCAATTGCATTAATATAAATTTCCAAATTTATTGGATTTGAATTTCCAATATTAAAGATTCTATGCGGAGCCCAACTTGTTGATGGATTTGGTTCCATATGATCAAAAGTTAAATCAATTGTCGCGGGCTTTTTTAAAATTAGAACTAATGACTTTGCAATATCATTAATGAAAGTAAAATCTCTTATCATTTTGCCCATATTAAATATTTTGATAGGTTTCCCCTCAAAAATAGATTTTGTAAAAACGAATAATGCCATATCTGGTCTACCCCAAGGACCATAAACTGTAAAGAATCTAAGACCAGTAGCTGGAATTCCATAAAGATGACTATAAGTATGTGCCATAAGTTCATTAGATCTCTTAGTTGCTGCATATAAACTTAATGGGTGATTAACGCTTTGAGTTTCGGAGAAAGGCATATTTTTATTTCCACCATAAACAGAACTGCTACTCGCATAAACAAGGTGTTTTACATTATTATGCCTGCATCCTTCTAAAATATTAGCAAAACCTTTGATATTAGATTCTATATATGCGTTAGGATTTTCAATGGAATAACGAACTCCTGCTTGCGCGGCTAAATTTACAACAGTTTCAAATTTATATGATTCGAATATATTCTTAATTTCTCTTTCATTACAGATATCTTCTTCAATCATTTTAAAATTAGAATTAAACTTTTTAGCCTTCTCTTCTAAATTTTCGTATCGTGATCTTTTTAATTTAACATCATAATAGTTATTAAAATTATCGATCCCTATAATTTCTTCATCAGCTTCTAATAATTTATTTATTAGATGAAAACCAATAAATCCTGCTGCACCAGTTACAAGTATTGTCATTTAATTATAATATTAAGAATGGTTTTAAATAAAATAATACATGACTCGTAACTACAAATTTTTTTTCTTATCTAACAATATATATATATTGAATTAAATTAAATTCCTATTATTAGTAAAGATATTATAAAATCATAAAAATTACTTTTATATAAAAAAAGGATTATTGCTTATAAATAACTCTTATGATGAATATATATTTCTCTGTAGTAATACCTTCATTTAATAGATTATGTTATTTAAAAAAATCTATAAATTCTGTTTTAAGTCAAACTTATAAGATCTTTGAAATTATTATTATTGATAACAATTCAAATGATGGGACGCAGGAGTATATTAAAAGTCTAGAAAATAATAAGATAAAACTTATACACACAATCAACCATGGTTCAATTGCTAAATCAAGAAATATTGGGATTGAGAATGCAAAAGGTAACTGGATATCTTTTTTAGATTCTGATGACTATTGGCATCCTGATAAATTAAAAATTGTTGCCGAAAATATAATCAAGGAAAAACCTGATTTAGTTTCACATGATAAATATTTTATTGATTCACGAGATGAAATATTAATTAATAACAATAACAATAACAATTACAAAAATAAAATAATAAACACAAACACCCTAAAGTATTTGATCTCAAAAAAGAACTTATATACAACTTCATTTACTACTATAAGAAAAGATTTTCTTAAAAAAAATAATCTTTTCTTTGATGAAAGACTCGAACTAGCAAATGTTGAAGACTATGATCTTTGGATTAGATTAACAATAAAAAAAGTAAAAGTAGCAAACATTAAATCACGCTTAGGGTATTACAGAGTTCATAAAAATAATTCTTCGAAGAATCATATTAATCAGATAAAAGCTGCACTATATGTAAAAAAGAAGAATCTTAAATATGTATTAGAGAATCAATTATTTAATTTTAAAGATTTACTTGAAATGAGCATTTACTACAATATATATTTTTTTTATGTGAAAATAAAAAATATATCTTACGAAGTTTTTAGAACTAAAAAGAAATCAAATAATGTCTAAATAATTAATTTCAAAATTAATAAAACATAATTTTAATTAGGCATAATTTTTAATTATTCCCCTAAATTTTTCTAAGGTATGTTTTGATTTTTTTGTTGAAATTAAAGATATATTTTCACTTCTTTCTCTAGCTGCATTAATCTTTTTTTTAATTTCAGACTCTAATAAAACTTTATTGTCTTTTGAAAGTACAATCTCTTTTGGAAAGTCTTGATGATAAAAATCATTTTCATAAAAATTCAAATAAAGGCAATTATGGCCATAAATATGACCTTCCAAAATTGCTGATGTTAAGAAAGAAACTGATAAATGACTTCTGTGAATTTCCTCATAAATATCTTTTCCTCCAGTTTTAGTATAAGTTTTATTTTCTAGTATTTCACAACTATTCCCATAAATATTCTTGAGATATTCTTCCTCATTTAAATTAAACTTTTTCACGAACCAATGCTTATAATCTTTTCCTGATCTCAATATAATTTTCGCTCTATAGTTTTCTTTAATTATCAGGCTATTTAAAAAAACATGCATTTCTTTCGTAGCTTTATATTGCTCTAAATAATCATTATCTATTTCTATATCTCCTCTCCAGCAAGAGATTATTAGCAAATCGTTTTTAAATTTTTTATTTTGCAGAGTTGCGAATGATCTCGCAGCATTTAAAGAACCAATATTATAGGCTTCTTTAATATCCCAACCTAGCTTATTTAGCAAATTAGGTTCTTGATCGGTAAAACTCAGATAAATATCATGTTTACATGCATCTTTGGTATCCCATCTTGATCTACATCCGTTTTGTATTGCGATAAATCTAATTTCTTTAAATTTCGAATATAACCTTCCAAATCTAGGATGGTTATCTATAAAAGTAATAACTAATTTAGGTTTAATTCGATTTATAATAGCTTCCTCTAAAGTATCCTTGAAGTATGGAAGAAATTCATTAATCAATATTGATATGATTAGTTCTTTTTTTAATAAATTTCTAATTAAATTGAAAAGTAAAATTGGTTCTAAATAAAAAGATTTTCCCGACATATTCATTGCATAGATATTTTTTGAGGAAGGCAAATATTCCCTTATCATTTTTATATTTTCTTCTCTAGTTAAGCTGTAAATCAATACATCTGTTTTGGGAGGAAATTTGAAAATTATATTAATTCTTAAACTTTTTATTTGCTTATATATCTTTTCTAATAAAAAATGAAGTGCGTTTTTTATCATAGATTATTTAAAACTATAGTTCCAATAAGTTTATCTTCCTTAAATAAAATTCTATCTTTAATATTAAGTAGTGATTTTTTACTAGTCATTCCAAGACTTGTAAAGAATATTGATTTAACACATTGATCTGTTTTTTTAATATCTGAGGTTAGGATAATTTGTTCCTTAGAAACAAAATCCTCTAAATTCTTTTCAATTTTTGTAACTATGGATTCATCTATTTCATTATTGATTAAGATAGCAATCTTCCCTTTTGTTTCAGAAATAAGATTATTAATAATCAAATATAAAGTATCATTCCATGAGTCATTCTTTATTAAAAGTTCTGCAATAAGAGGGAGGCCGGATGAGGATTGCATCTCCCCAACTGAATATATAATACCTTTGCTCTTCTCGTATCTAAAGGCTACGATACTACCAATTAATAATCCTATTATTCCACCTGTAAAGACAAATCTTTTTCTTCTAGGAGCTACTGCATTTGGAAGCAATGTTGGCTTTGTGAGCAATCTCCAAGGATCCTTGTCTCGATTTTTTTCTAAAGTTATCAGTCTCAGGTTATTTTCTAATTCCAGTAAAGTTCTTTTATCACGCTCTACTTCGTTTATTAATGACCTATATTTTATGAGTACACCTTTAGGGCGCTCTGCAGATTTAATAAGTTCAAGTCTTCTATTTATAATATTTTGAATCTTTTTATCACTTTCTGAATATATTGACCTTAATGCTGCCAATTCGGTATCTAAAAGAAAAATCTCTTGTTGCGTTGCCTCAACATTAATTGTTGGTGAGGTTTTAGTACCGCTTCCAGTGGCTCTTACTACCGATAAATTATATTTTTTCCCAAACTCTTCCATTTCTTCTTGAGAATCTTTAATCTTTTTTTTATATACAATAATTTGATTATTAAAAAAATCTGTATCTAATTCTATCTCTCTCAATCTTTTCTCGCCTGAATAACTTTGGTAGGCATCTGATATTTTTTTTAAAACTGGAAGAATTAGATCTTTGTCCTTGTCTCTATAAGCAAGGTTTAATATAGAGGTTCCTTGTTGAAGATCTATATCTAAATAACTTTCCCTCCAAGACTTAAATCTCATATTTTTATATGAATCATTATCCCTTAAAGTCTTCTCTTTTTTAACATATTCGAAAATATTCATTAATACAGAAGGGCTTTTTAAAATCCCTACTTCTGTTTTCAATTGTTGTCTATTGTTTAAACCAATATTAAGGGCTGCCAATTCAGGCTTGTTTGTTCGCAATAAGGGTTTTTCTTTTGCTAAAACTATTTGAAACTCCCCTTGATATGTTCTTTTTGTATTTAAAACTAAATAAGAACTAAAAACTAAGCTAAAAAAACAAAAAATAAAAACAATTAATTTATTCCTTTGAATTGATTTAAATATTTCAGATATATCTACTTCATCTTCCTTAATAAAATCTGAACTTACCGTATTGTTGAGAGATTTATTTAACTTTTGATCTTTCATCAATAAAAGTGATTTAAAACTTTGATTTTACAATAATACTTTACATAGTGATGACATGCAATTCAAAAATTTAAACTTAATACAAAGAGCTTAATTTACATAGGAACCGGGGAAAACAGATTTAATTTAGAATACAAATTAAACCTTACATTAATACAAATTAATATTTATTTTAAAAGTCTTTTTTAAATTTATAATAAATTAAATATTAAATCATTTCTTAATGTGAATAACTATTTCATATAGATTTAAAAATAAAAAGTTTTTATGAAAAAAGATTTATATTTGAACAATTTTTCTAGTAATTTAAGAAATTCATTTAATTGGTTAATGGGAATCATTATGGTTGGAGCCCATCAATTCAATTTCCCCTTAATACCTTATTTATTAATTATATTTTTAGGAAACAAAAAATTTAGTAACTTCTTAAATAATAAAAATAATATCCTTATTCTAATATTACTTTCATTATCAATATTTTCTTTAACAAATAGAGGTTACCCATTATTTGAAGCAATTAATGTATCAAGATTCTTCTTTGGAATACCTTTTTTATATTTGTTTTTGAACTCAAAATTATTTTCAGAATTAAAATACCCAATAATAATTGCTTTTATCGGTTGGAATATTATTGAATTAATATTTGTAATTGTCACAGGTGAACCACCATTTTATATAAGCAACTTCTTTATTCAGAATTTTGGGAATGATGAATCAATAATAAGAACAAGAGTAGGGGCAAATAATGAAACTTTTAGATTACTAGGGCCAGCACTTAATTCATCAATTAATGGAACTATTTCAGGCTGTATTTTGATTGCTTCAATATTTAATAAAGAAATAATTTTTCCTGATTCCAAGGTATCTAAGCTTCAAGAAAAATTAATTTCAATATCAACAGCAATTATTTTTTTCTTCTCTGCCTCTGGAACAGGTTATGGAGTATTTTCTTTACTATTAATAAACAAATTCATTTGGCCTACATTAAAAGACCTTATAAAAAATCTGAGAATAAAAGTAGTCTCCTTAACTTTATTAGCCTTTGGTTTAATAGCATCAATTCAAGCTTTAATTCTCATACCAACAGTATTTCAAAAATTGGAAATTAGATATATTCTTTATGTAACTCGAGAAAAAAGAGATCTTATTTTACAGTTTCTAAATTTTAACGATGTTGGAGATATTTTATTTGGGATTGATTACAATCCATTAGGATCATTATTTACCAATGGTGATTTCATTATCCTTTCTTTAATTAGTGCTTTAGGGATAGTATTTCTTGTATTTTTAATATTTATAATGTTAAAAATTTATCCTGCAAATAGAATTTATTTTTTTGCTTTACTAATATCATCTTTGCATTATGGGACCCTTTTTTCAGTGACTGGACAAATTATATGTTCTGTAGTTTTTGCATCTAAGAATAAAATAACTTCATCTTCAAAATTTAATTATCAAACTATTAATAGATATTCAGAAAATAAATCTTTGTAGTCGTCATAATAATATAAAAGAGTCAATGTATTTGATTTATACATACCATAAAGGTTAAATTAAACATCAACACTTTTAATATTTTAAATTTTTGAGGATTGATTTAATGGATAAAAGTGAATTTCTTTGGAGATTGAATAATAAATTACCTGGTCAAAAAGTTAAAGAATCGAAGTTGGACCCACCGGAGGCATCTATATATTTTTCTAAAATTAATAAAAAGTCTCTTTCTGAATTTAATAATTATTCTTTGAATCCAAAATTATACGAATTTTTTGAATTTAAACCTTTTAAAAGTATGAAAGATACTTTGGATTATTATGAGAAAATGCAAAAAAGAATACGGGAAGGAACACACTATTATTGGTTTGTGCGCAGAAAAAAAGATGATAAGTTAATAGGATCAGCATCTCTAGCTAGCATAAATTTCGAACGTAAATCTGTTGAATGGGGTTATGGAATTGATCCTGAATATTGGGGCCTAAATTATAATCTTCAAATAAATGAACATCTTAAACATTATATTTTCGATGTTCTATCTATGAATAGATTATTTGGTGTGACTATGGTAAGTAATAAAAAAGCTATTGAATGCGTAAAGGCTTCAGGATGCGTATTAGAAGGAGTTCTTAGAGAATTTTACAAAAAAGATGATATTTTTATCGATGGATGGATGTACTCTATTTTAGCAAAAGATTATTATGAAGAATCGATTGAGAAAATTAAACCAAAAGAGGAAATAAGTTTGCAAGAAATAATATCTTTGATATCAGAAATAATTACAGAAGAAAATTTAGATGAGTTGACATCTATGAATAATTGCATTAATTGGGACTCAATGTCACATACATCAATAATTACAACTATTTCTGAAAAGTATAAAGTTAAACTAACTCCCACAGACTTCACTAAGTTAACATCTGTAAAACTAATCCATAATTTTTTAAATAATTAAATTGACATTTTCGCAAAAACTTTACCAAAAAATAAAATCATTTAAAAATGAAATAGCAATTTCTCTTGGAGATGCAAGGATTTCTTACCAGACCTTAAATGATACTGCCCTAAAAGTAGCTAGACTTTTTAATGAAAATAATTTTCACAATAGTGTAGTAGGTATAGTAGGTCAAAGAAATTTCTCAGTTTATTATGGGATCTTAGGTTCTATATATGCAGGCTGCACGTATGTTCCAATAAATGAAAAATATACTAAAGACCGTATTATCAAAATAATAGAGGAGTCAGGGATTACTATATTAATCGGCAATAAAAAATCTATTACCTCTATAAATTGTGCTATTAAAGAAACTGATATTAAAGTTGTTTTATTACCTGAAGAGGAACATTTTCAAGAAAAAGATATTTTGCAACCTGATATCAATTATTTTAATAAATCTGATTTACTTTCTTTAAAAGGAATCCCACCAAAAGAAGTATCTTCTTCTCATATTTTTTATATACTTTTTACATCAGGCTCAACAGGCAATCCAAAAGGTGTAATGATCACTGACAAAAATTTAGAGGTTTTTATAAATAACTTTAGTCAATTTTATAAATTACCAGTTGGTTATAAAGCTTCTCAAACATTTGATTTAAGTTTTGACCTTTCAGTTGTTGATACTTTTTTTACATGGATAAATGGAGGTGAATTATGTATCTTAAATCATTCTGAATTAATAATGCCTGTTGAGTATTTAAAAAGAGAAAAATTAAACTTTTGGTTCTCTGTCCCGACACTTGCAAGTTTTATCCATAAAATGAATTTTCTTAAAGAAAACTCATTCCCAGATTTAAAATATAGTCTTTTCTGTGGAGAGTCTCTTCCAAAAGGACTAGCCGATGCATGGCAAGAAGCTTCACCAAATAGCTCTATTGAAAATTATTATGGGCCTACTGAAGCAACTGTAAGTGTTAGTAGATATCTATATAAAAAAGAATCACAAAATAATTCATTTAATAATGAAATATTACCCATAGGAAAAATATTTTTTGATCATTCCTTTGCCATAGTAGATGAAAAATTTAATACCCTCAAAAAGGGTGAGAAAGGTCAACTTGTAATAAAAGGAAAGCAATTAGCAAAAGGATATATCAATGATATTGAAAAAACAAATAAAGTTTTTAAAAAGATGCCTTGGGAAAAATCTAATGATAATTGGTATTTAACAGGAGATATTGCTTTTCTTAATGATTCAAACGAAATTGAATATATTGGAAGAATTGACAATCAATTAAAAATTGCAGGAAGAAGAGTTGAGGCTGGAGAAATTGAAGCAGCAATCTTAAAATCTAATTTAATAAAAGATATAGTCATTGTTCCAAAAAAAGATTTAGATGGTTCAGTAAAATCATTGATCGGATTTACTACTTCTCAGGTATCAAATGATAAGAGAAATGATATTAATAAAAGAGCTTTAAAGTATATTGAAAAGTTATTTCTTCCAAGTAAGATAATAGTAATTGAAAAAATGCCAGAAACCACTAGTGGTAAGACTGATAGAAAAAAACTTTTTAATATCGCACAATCTTTATAAAATAAAAAAATTAAAATAGAAATGGCCATACCATTTAAAAAAAAATTAAAAAGAAAAGTTGCAATTTTTATTGATAAAATATTTGGTTATGATTTTCTAACTACAGTATCTCAAGAAGAACTTGGATTAGATCCCAGAAAATTTGTAAGATGTTCTCCAAGTGGAAATAAGTATTTATTAAATGTTCTTAATAAATTAGAAATTAATGAATCTGACTCAATAATGGATATTGGTTGTGGGAAAGGTAGCGTTTTGAAAATTCTTATTAATTATCCTTTCAAAAATATTTGCGGCATTGAGATTTCAGATAGCTTATCAAATATTTGTAAAAAAAATATGCGAAAAATAAATGATAAAAGAGTAACTATTTTTAATTTAGATGCTAGATATTTTGAAAATTATCACCACTATAACTACTTTTATATGTACAACCCTTGTTCAGAAGAAATTTTGAATCCAATAATTCAAAAAATTGTAGACCAATCGAATTCAGAAACTATAGTTATTTATAACAATCCTGTTCACGAAAAAATATTTTATGATAAAGGGTTTATTTTTATTGCTGAATATGATGATGAATGGGGTAATGGTATTAAGATATTTAAATTAATAAAAGATTAATTAAATTACATTAAAACATAGAAGTAAACAATTAATATTCCTAATTATTTCTTCTATTTAAAATCTTTTTTTTAAAAATATATCTGTATTAATTTTTTAAAAAAATTCAATAAATTTTTATATAAGAATAATTTCTACTAAATTTTTTTTATAAATTGCAACCACTTAGATGAATACTTGTTGGAGGTATTAGCGAATTTATTAACAAATTCAATACGTTTTAATTGAACATCATATGAATACCACCATTTATTAATATCATTATTAATTGATGACAAATGCTCCAAAATACTTTCTTTATCAAAAAAGCAAATACCTACTTTATTTAATTTAATAAAATCTTTTAAAACATCTTGCCTTATTTCATAAAATCTCAAATCAATGAAAACCAAGGTAGGGAAATTATAAGATAAAGTCTCTAAGAAAACGGTGCTATTTGCAGTACAAAAAGCAAGCTTATAATTTTTAATTGTTTCAGAGATCGATTTTTTATTATCATCTTTTTTTATATATTTTAGTCTTGCAAATAATCTTTTTTCACTTTCCCATCCACTATCTTCTTTTGCAAATCTTATTTTAACTTTTTGTTTATTTAAAAGATAAACCTTCTTAAAAAGATATTCAATATTATCAAGATAATCTAAATAATCATCTGATATTGGTACGGAATAATGAATATAAAAATATCTTGGATAACTAGCCAAAATAATAACAATATCTCCATTTTTCTTATTTTTAATAATTTGATTTTTTAATTGAAGTGAAGGTAACCAATCAATTATTGGTTTATTTTTTAACTTCCAACCCCAACTTATGAATCCATCACTACTTTTAATATAATGCTCCTCCTCTTGATCAAGCTTACATGTTCTTACGCAACCTCCATGTTGAATAATATAGTATTCTGCTTTTTTAGATAATTTTTTCTCAGCAACCCAAATTTTAAATAAATCATCAAATAAATATGAATGGGAAGTGAAAATCTTTTTTGGATTAGAAGGAAGTATTTTTAAAGCAATAGATTTATTAATTTGAAAATCTTCTAAATAAATTCTTGGCAAAAAAATACTTATTAATTTTGCAAGGATAATCTCATATTCGTTACTTTTACATAATTTTTTTTTTATTTCCTGTCTTATATTTGAAAAAACTTGATTAGAAAATTTATATTCATTTAACTCATAAGTTTTTGTTGGGAATTGCATTAATTTTAAATTAATTTTCAAAAGCTTTTGAAAACTTATATTTGTATTATGAAAAATATAATTATTATTTTTTTGAATTTTAAATCCTATTTTGTTTATAAGGTTTTTAATTATTATTTCTAATGATCTATTTTCTTTTTTAGAGATTATTTTTCTTTGTGAAATATTCTCATAGCTTAGGCCTAAATCTTTCCAAATTATCCCTATTAAATTATGGTTCCAGAGATCTTTTTTAGATTGGTTATAAAAATCCTTAAAATTTTCAGAAATTAAATCATTTTGATTAAAGTCAAGAATATTTGTATAAAGATTTTTTTTATTTTTAACAATTTTAGTTTGAGAATATCTATCAAAAGCAATTCCAGAGAATTGATAAAGCCATGGGCCAATTACTATTCTCCAATAATTAATTTCTTGGGATGTTTTATGATATCGGCCAAGAATATTAGCAAGAATTTTTAAATTTAATTCATATAGATTATTTAAATAATAATAGTCTTTATTAAATTTCTCTTTAGATTTCCAATGATAAGGCAATATTCTAACCTTATTATTTTTAAGTTGTTCTTGCATTCGTAAAGTATTACACCAATTCGATAGTAAATAAATTGTTTCTTCCTTTTTTACTTTTTCAGTAATTGCTGTGGTTATTAATAAATCTTTCATTAAATTTTGTATTTGAATTTAATTTCAATTTGTAATTGTTCTTGTAATAATAATAATTACTCAAATTATAAACTTTTATTGATACATTTAAAACATAGCTAAGTTGAAAAACTTGTTCTTAAAAATAATTATTTTAAAAATAAATATTTATTTATAAATAATAATATAAATTTAATATAGGGTTTAAAATATAATTAACTATATAAAAAAGCTTTGATCACCCCTGAAGATGTTATAAAAATTTTAAAAGAAATTTCAGAAACGAATGATAATTCGATAAAAACAATGAACGAAGATTCTTTTATACTTAATAGTGATAATAATATAGATTCAGTGACCTTGGTTCAATTATGTATAGCTCTTGAAGAGAAATCAAACTCCTTTGGATTTAATTTTGACTGGACATCAGAAAAAGCTATGTCATCTATGAATAGTATTTTTAGGACTCCAAAATCTATATCTGATGAATTTAATAATCAATTATTAAATCAAAAAAAGGCATGATAATTGTAACTGGAGGAACCTCAGGAATTGGATATGAGATAACACGCGCATTAAGAGCCGAAGGAGAAAATGTTATAACACTATCCAGAAGAGAATCAGCTGAAGATAAGAATCACATTAGCTGTGATTTAACAGATTATAATTCACTTAAAAAAGCTTATAAAATTATTTCTTCAATGAAAGAAAATGTATATGCTTTGATAAATTGTGCAGGTATAGCTTCAATGAATCTTGCATTAACAACTCCTCCTGAAGTAACAAAAAAAATTATTAATACCAATTTAATTGGTACAATTTTTTCTAATCAAATTTTTTCTCCACTCATAATAAAGGCTAATAAAGGAGGACGAATAATCAACTTCTCTACGATAGCTGTATCAATTGGATTAAAAGGAGAATCGATTTATTGCGCATCTAAAGCAGGAGTTGAGACTTTTTCAAGGGTTTTTGCAAATGAACTCTCTGCTTTCGAGATAACTGTTAATTGTATTGCTCCTGGTCCAATCAGAACTAACTTATTAAAAGGGGTTACTGATAAACAAATAAAGACTATTGTTGAAAGACAGATAATTAAAAAAGAAATGAAAACCGAAAATGTTGTTGAAATAATAAGATTAATTTTAAATAAAAATTCTACAACTCTTACTGGACAAGTTATTCATATTGGAGGTTTTTAATGTTATTGCAAAAACTATCTAGAATTTGGGGAAATGAAGAAACCCCCTTTTATTATGATAAAAATACTAATCTTAGTTTTAATGATATTAAAAAAATAAATGTATTTGGGATTGAGAACTTAAATAAAGGTGACGTAGTCGCATTAATTGGTGATTTTAATCCTGAAAGTATTTGCACATTCTTGAAATTAATTGATCATGGTTGTATTGTTGTGCCATTAACAAAAGAAACAGAAAATCAGCATCAATATTTTCTAAATGAATCAAAAGCTCAATTTGTTTTTAAAAAAAATAAATTAGAAAAAATAATTTCAAAAGATCAAATTCCTCATCGACTTTTAGATCAATTAAGACACAAAAATAATCCTGGGTTGATTCTATTTACAACTGGGACAACAGGTCTTCCAAAAGCAATCCTTCATGATTTTGCTCCTTTTATAAGCAAATACAATACACCGAGACCATCATTAAAGGCACTATCTTTTTTGTTGTTTGATCATATAGGAGGAATAAATACTCTCTTACATATGTTATTTAATAAAGGATCAGTAGTTTCTATAAAAGACAGAGGAGTTAAAAGTATTATCGATCTTTGTAATAAATATTCAATTGAACTTCTGCCAACTACACCAACTTTTTTAAGAATGCTATCTTTATATCCCAACATTGAAGATCTGTTACCAAAAAGTTTAAAGATAATTTCATATGGAACAGAAAGGTTAGATCAACCTACTTTAAATTTCTTATGTAAGAAGTTTCCATTAATTGATTTTAGGCAAACCTATGGTATGTCTGAGCTTGGAATTTTTAGAGTTAAATCAGAATCAAGACAATCTCTTTATATGAAAATCGGAGGAGATGGTGTTGAATGGAAAGTTGTTAATAGTATTTTGTATATAAAATCTGTAAACAAGATGATTGGTTACCTTAATGCAGATAGTCCATTTGATAAGGATGGTTGGTATTGCACTAAAGATTTAATCCATAAAAAAGATGATTTTGTTAAAATAATAGGCAGAGAAAGTGAAGTTATTAATGTTGGTGGTCTAAAGTTCTTGCCAGCTGAAGTTGAAAAAGTCTGTTTAGAGTATAAAGGTGTAATTCATGCAAAAGTTATTGGAAAAAGTAATCCAATCACTGGGCAACATTCGGAAGTTATTATAGAAAAGTCAGATGGTGAATTTAATGAAAAAAAATTTCTTAGTTATCTAAAAGATAATTTACCAAGACATATGATGCCATTAAGAATAACATTTAAAAAGATTGAACTTTCACATAGATTCAAAAAACTATGATCAATCATTTTTATTTAATTTAAATAAATGTCTATCTTTAAAAATGGAATTTTAGTAGTAGCTCATCCTGATGATGAATGTTTATTTTATAGCTCAATAATTAATAAAATATCTACTATTATTTTTTGTTTTAGTAAAATACCAGGTGAAAAATATATATCTATTGGTAGAGAAAAAGCATTAAAAGAATTCCCTTTAAAAAATAAAAATCTTGTAAATTTAGAAATTGCTCAGGCTAAGACTAATAATTTGCCTACAAATTGGCTCGATATAGAGGATAATTCATATGGAATAAAAGGAGGATTAGAAGATTCATCCTATTCAAGTAATTATTTTATTCTAAAAAGTAAATTAAATGAATTACTAACTTCAAATACTACAGTAATTACTCACAATCCATGGGGAGAATATGGTAACGCTGAGCATATTCAGATATTTAAAATTATTTATAATATTGCAAAAGAGAAAAATATTAAAATGTTTGTTGATGGTTACTATAGCAATTTAACAAGATTTTATACCAAAAGAAAACAACATCTTTTAATTCCAAAAGTATATTCCCTAAAAACAAATAAACGAATTTATTCATTATTAAGAGATCATTATTTAAATAATAAATGTTGGACTTGGTTTAATAATTATGATGTACCCTTGTACGAGTCTTTCTATAAAGTAAATTTAAGCATAGATTTAGACTCTAATTATAAGTTCAATAGAACTCTTGATTATCCTCTTAATTATATTGAGATGAGAAATCCAATATATCAATATTTAAGAGATCTTTTAAAAAAATTCTTACCTCTAAGATTAAAGAAATTATTCAGATCGATAAGAAACTAAATGCCAAAAGAGAATTAATGAAAATATTACCAATTAATAATACCGATGATTTAAATGAATTAATTAATTTTCTTGCTGGTGGATTTAAATGGTCTTTACGAAAAAAAGAAAAAATCCAAAAATCTTTAATCTTACAAAATAAATATTTAAAAAATTATGGTTATTATATCTTTGAAAATAATAGAATTTTGGGTGGATTTTTGATATTTCACCAAGGGTACATACCATTTAACAAAAATCTCCTTAAAATTATTAATATTTCAAGTTGGTATTTCATTCCTAATTCAAGGGGGGGCTTGCCATTAATAATGATAAAAAAAGTTATAGAAAATAATCATAATTCAATAATCACCAACTTTACTCCAACATTTACTGCACAAAAAATCCTAAAGCCTTTCGGATTTAGGGAAAATAATATATTCAACTTAAAAAATAATATATTCTATTTATCAATGAAAAATTTATCAGAGATTTATAAATTTAAAAAAATAAAAGTTTTAAAAAATGATTTGAGAAGAATAAGAATAAGAAAAAATTATTTTTTAAATAATTCAAAACAAATTGATATAAAAATAGGAAAACTTATCTTATCTATTTTGTTTGCAGAAACTTATTTTGAAAGAAATTTAAAAATATCAAATATCAGATTAAAAGGAATAAGAATCTTGTGGACATCTGATTATGAATTATATAGCAAATATTTTTTCCAAATAAATTTATTTCTTTTAATAAAAAATAAAAGTTGGTTTTGCACCACCCATTGCAAATTATCAACTACTTTTAAACATACAAAAAATAATAATAAACAACTTATTCTTATTCCCAAAGATTTTGATACTAAAAAAATTTCTTCAATTCTTTCTTTAGGAAGCGAGCTAAACTTTATATAAAATTCTTTTTGTATTAAATCATATTTCTATAAAGTTCAGAAATTCATCTTTTTTAAATAACCAATTTATTTTTTTTTAATAATTTATATTCATTAAGAAGAGTCTTCAAGTCGCAATTAATAAATCTACAAATATCAAAAATACTACATTTGCCATCACAATAAGCTAAAAAATTCATTCTAACGTCCAAAGACTTTTTTTCCTTATTTTGAGAAATAGTTGGATAAAGATCCCTTTTTCCTAATTGGGGCTCGCATTTAGTAACTAACTTTGGATAAAGTCCAAGTTCAAAGGCATCAACTATATTTTTTAAAACTTGAAGTGAACCATCTAATCCATCATTAGAAACAAAATCAAGATTATCGGCGCTGGTATGATATTCCGGAAATTCTGCAAATTTACTCCTTGAGAAAGTACAAATTGGTAACCTAATGCCAGGAGCGCAATATTGCCTTTCATCGGAGCCTCTTTTGAGAAAAGAATAGGATTTTACATTTTCTAATTTAAATAAAGCTGCACTAATAGCCTTATCAGCAAGTGTATTTTCAAAAGGGGTTTTCACATAAGAATAGGTCCTTTCATCTCCAACGCAACTAAGATTAAATCCACAAATCAAATTTTTTTTTAAATGTTTTGAAAATTTAGATAAATATGCTATAGAGCCAATTGTCTCAGGTTGCAGAACAAATCTATAACTATATTTATTATTTGGATATTTTGATTTTATATACGCTAAAAGGCCATTAAGTACAATTGGGCCGCTTAATTCATTATTTGCCATTGAGGGGTGACAAACATATGAACTTATTAATATTTCCTGAGAAAATTTACCTTTTAAAAGAGCATGAGACAAATCTAAATCTCCATCTTTTAAGCTTGAATTAATATATACTTTGTAGTTACCTTTTTTCATTTTTAATTTATCAGATTCTTTTATACAAAAGCCCCAATATTTTTTATAATAACTAGTTACATAAGGAATCCAATTAGGATTATCTTTATGCGTGTAGATATGTTTTATCAGTTCTTCATAATCAATTTCTTGATTAATAGGTTCTGAGTAACCAACAATATGTAAATTATTTTTTTTAAATTCAGCATATCTCTCCCCTGTTTCAACATGTTCATAATATGCATCTTTAATATTCCACTCTTTAGGTATTTCCCAATCGAAAACTTTTGATCCAGTTTTAAATTTTAACCTCTTATATTCTTTATGATAATTCTCAAAATATTTTAGTGTTTTTCTTGTATCTTCTCCAGTCAGAGATCTACATAGTGGGAACAATTTCTTTAAGTGATCAATTAATTTTATATCTTCATAACTTTTAGTTTGCATGATGATAATTAGACTCCTTATTTCTACTCTATTAAAAATAATTATTAATGTTTAATTTATAAAGAAAACTTTTAATAATGTTCCTAATTTATTTATTAATTTTTTTGCTTCTTATAAGATTTACTATTAATAAAGTTTCTATATTATTAAATTAAAACCCTCTTAACAACATAATAAGGATTAAGATCTCCTCCAAATCCAATTTTAAACCAACCTCTTTTTGGACTATTTACACCTTCAAAATCTATAAAAAATATTTTTTGTTTTGCAAGATACTCTATTGCTTTCCAATGTACAAATGTTCCCTGCCAAGGCATTGATATATTTGGGTTACCTGCACCATATAAATAATATGCTCTTTTATTATCCCAAGCATAAAAAATTATATAAAGAGGGTCATTATTTTGATTTAAAACCTGAAAAAATTTACCTCTATCCATTTCACAATACTTATTCATTATAGATTTCATATTTTCTAATAATTGTTCATCAATATTGATTTCCTGACTAAGCATTAATTCTTTATAAAAGTATATTAATTTATCGGTGCATTTTTCTACTGATAATTTAGCTCCTTCTTTTATAGCTTTTTTAACATGATTCTTTCTCACATAAACCATAGATTCAAAGATAGGAGAAGACAAGGAATCCTGAACAAGATGCAATGATTTAATATTCAATATTGATGTATATCTAAGTTCTAGATCAAATTTATTTAACTTCTTATTACCAAATTCATTGTGATAGTTGTACCATAAAAATGGTCTTAGATCAAAAAAATAAGGGGATAAACTAAGATTAATATTTTTATATTTTTTTGTAAGAAATTCAATTATTAACTCTGTTAACATAAATCTCTCTAATTTCTTTTTTACAGGTTTTTGATCTGGTTTAGATATAAACATTATGCTGTTATAAACCGATAAATTCTCGGCTACTGTATTTAACTCATCAGAAGAAAGGAATATATTAAAACCTGCCACCATATCATCACCCTTGAAAATAATATATTTTTTATAATTAACAGATAAACAATTAAGAAAGTAAGATTCTGAAAAAATACTCCCTTGAGTTGAGTTATTAACTAGATAATCCCAATCTAAATCGCAATTATTTTCTCTGATTATATATTTTGGACTTATTGTTTCCACAAAATTTTTTTATTCATAATTTATTATATGTGTGGGTAAAATACCAAAATATTTATTGTAAATAATGAAATATTTTTTAGTATTAATCTTATTGAAGATCATTTTTTATTCTAATAATTATCTTATAAAATTTGATTAGCAAATATTATCTTCCTCAATAATAGAAAAAATTAATACCTCATTTTATTCCCTGGGAGATTATATTTATAGTTTATTAAAGAAATTTTGGAAGTAATTCAGAAAAATAAATATAAATGATTTATTTAAAAAAAAACTTCCTTTGACGATTCATAGTTGCAATAATTCCCTTAATTTTAATTATTAACTGGAATAGCTTTTTTGTGAAAGACATTTCGATAGGTAATAGCTTAAAAATCAAATAAATTAGATATGCCACTAGGTATGGAAAGACATTAATATTAAAATTTGGCGGATTACTTATTCCCATTGGAAAAAAAGGTATGAAAGTTGTTTGATGAAAACTAAACTTTAATTTCTTTATACCTTTAAATCTTTTTTCAATATTGTTATTTAATAAATTTATATCTTTTGGATTTAAATAATAATCCATGTAATAAGTATTTCTTGTTATTTCTTTTGGGCATAATATCTTTTTAACACCGTGAAAACTTTTACTAGAGTGTATGAACAATACCATTCTATTTGGCTTTGGTTCTATGTAAACAATTGGTTTAAATCCATTATTGTTGAAAAGAATTGTTTCTCCTCCCCATTCTCTTTCCCACCTTTTATGAACATAAAAAATGCTGTTGGCGAAGTGAAAATTATCTCCCAAGCAGGAATGATCAATATGTGATCCAAGAAGGCCATTCCTTGAACTAACATGATAAGGGAAAAAACCTCCAAAATCTTCGTTAGATGCAAGTGTGATTATTTTTTCAGGATTAATAAATTTACTAAAAAGATTTTTACCATCTTGAAAACCCATTAGATCTATAGGTATTCGAAATAATGAAGATTTGTTTTTGATTCCATATTCTTTTTTATTAAACTCAAGCCCTGTAGTATTTTTTCTTCGTAAGTCTCCTATAGAAGATTGATCAATTGATGATATTTCTTTAAAAAGGAATTCTGGTAAAAAATCATCTATTATTGCATGAGGAAATGGGTATAGAATCCAATCTACTTTTTTCCCTTCAACAAGACCCGTAAGATCCATGACGAATTTCTAACACATCAATATACGTTTTCATACATAGTACATTGACTATATGAAAAATCTCAAGTCTTTTTTTTTCAAATAAATTCTTTAATTAAAATGAATAATAATTACATTAAATTCATGTATTGAATTAAACATGATTTTTCAATTAACAAACTAATTTATTTTTATTCTTTGTAATAATCTCAGAAAATATAGCTCTTAAAATCAATTAACTATAAAGGTTAAGAGTAGGATCTTTTTTCATAATTTCCTGTGCAGTTTCTAAATCAGTTTGGGTATCTACTCCAAGCATTTCATAATTAATAGTAGATAGATTAATCTTCCCACCATTTTCAATAACTCTATTCATATCTACTGATTCATAAATTTCTAGATAAGATTCCTCTAATTCATTAAAATTTTTTAATGAAGAATAAGTAAATGCCATCACACCAATTTGCATAAACTTTTGTTTTAGATCTTCATAAATCCATGAACTTGGAATAGGCTCTCTTGAAAAATATAAAGCATTTTTACTTTTATCAAAAACAACCTTAACATTATTTTTATCAAGGAATTGCTCTTTATTTTTTATTGGGGCAATCAAATTTAAAATCTGTATATTGTTCGAATTGAAATTATTGATTAAATCTGAAATCGAATCCGGTCTTATCAATGGTTCATCACCTTGGAGCATAATTACTACATCAGGATTTAAATTAAAACTTTTTTTTAATATACTTACTGCTTCTTCTGTCCTAGTAGATGCTCTCTTATGTTTATTAGAAGTCATGACAACATTTCCACCAATGGATTCCACATGTTCTTTTATTTGCAGGTCGCAAGTTGCTACATAAACCTTTTCAACAGCTTCACTTAAACATGCTCTCTTATAACAATGCTCTATCATGGGTAATCCAAGTATATTTTTCAATGGCTTACCTGGAAACCTTGAAGACCCCATTCTTGCAGGAATAACTACGATAGCTTTCATAATTTATTTTTAATAAGTTTCCTAGCTTGAATTGCCGCATCAGATAGCATCCTTATATCAACGCTGTAGGCAATAAAACTATAACCTTTATCAATAGATTGTTTTAATAAATCTAAATCAGGTTCAACAATATGAGTTCCAACAGCAATCCCAGATTTTTTTCCAATGTCTAATATAAAATTTACCGTATCAATAAATTTAGGATTAGAAAATTCACCTGGTATCCCCATAGAACATGATAAATCGTAAGGACCTATTAAGAAGCCATCTAAGCCATCCTCACTAAAAATATCTTTTAAATTTTTGATGGCACCAATATTTTCAATTTGTGCTATTACTATTGGTCCTTCTTTCTGCCAATCTAAATATTCATTAAATTTAGTACCATATCCTTGTGCACGATCTAATCCAACACCTCTTTCACCAAAAGGGGGATATCTTGTTGCTTTTACCGCTTTTTTAACTTCTTCGCTTGTAGTAATATTTGGAACAATAATCCCCCCCGCCCCAGCATCCATAACTCTTTTTATTAAGTTTTCATCAAGATTGGTAAGTCTTACTAAAGGAGTTATTTGATACATCGATATTATTCTGATCAAATCACCAGCTTTCTGAATATTTATTGTGGAATGTTCCAAGTCAATCGCCAACCAATCAAATCCTGATATACAAAGTATTTCTGTTACTTTATTATCTCCAATAGTTATCCAGGATCCTAGAGCTAAAGATCTTGAATTTATTAATTTTCTAAGATTTGTGGGAAGGTTTGTCACAATTTAACCTCGATAAAAATTAATCCCTTTTATGCGATTCAAGCAATAAAAAGAATCTACACATTCATTTAAATTTATGTCAGAATATTTTAAACCATATTGTGGAATAAAATCCCTAGATTTCCATAAAGATTTTGATATTAAAGTTGGTAATATTACTCTAACTTTCCCGGGGTATAAATTTTTTTTATCTGCATCTAAAAGAGTTTTTAGTTTTGAAATTTGAATCTCAATATTTAATTTCTCATCAAGAATAGCAATTTCCAATAATTCTTTTATCAAATCTGCTTGGTACTTGCAAATAGAAGAAATTGAGTTTGGAATATTTAAATTAAGCGCTATATATAAACCACATAAAACCGCAATACCATGAGGCACATAACTTTTTGAAGACTTTTCGATCGCATGACCAAATGTGTGCCCAAAGTTAAAAATTTTTCTAGGGCCTTGATCAAATTCATCAATCTTAACTAATTCTGATTTTATTTTCATAGCCATCGAAGACATATCAACGCAATAGGAAAGTAATGCATCTTTAATTTTTTCTCTATGCAACTTAATTAAATTCTTTAAGACTTGAATTGATTCTTCATAAGGTACAAGATAATGCAGGATATCTCCTATTCCTGAATAAATTTCTTTTTTGGGTAAGCTTTTCAAAAATTCGCTACATACAAATATCTTTCTGGGTGGATAAAAAACACCAAACTGATTTTTCTTCCCGAATCCATCTAATGATGTTTTACTCCCAATACAACTATCTCCTTGAGAAAGGAGAGTGGTAGGAATAAAATTCCAATTAATACCTCTGAAGTATATGCAACTAACCGTAGCGAAAATATCCTGCATTGTTGCTCCTCCTATTATCAGTAAGCTACTGTTTCTTTTTAAAGAGAGATTTGAGAGAATTTCAAGATATTCAATTAACTTTTCAACAGATTTTGTATTCGATGAGACTTCAACAAGTATTTTATTACTTGTTAAAGAACAGACAAAATCAGAATAATATGTGGAAATTTTTTTATCTATGAAAATAACTGAGTATTTTTGTTCGTTAATGATTTCCAATAGTTTATAAAGATCCTCAACTACGTCGTATTTATAAATGCCTTTATAAGATAAGCAATCAAAACTTTTTATTGGCATAAAATGCCTCCATCTAAATTAAGTGTGTTACCATTCATGAGGCTCAAATCTTGAAATGACAAATCAAAAAGAATTCTCGCAACTTGTTTAGCTGTAGGTAAATTATCGCTTGAGAAAAGATATCTTTGCTTTGCATTTATTATCCTCTCATCATTTTTTGTTAAATTAGTAAGTTTTGTATTTACAAAACCCAATGCTATGCTCAAAGCTTGAACTTTATTTAACCCATGTTCAATAGCAACCTGTCTAGCAAAAGTGTTTAAAGCACTTTTTGAGATGGAATAAGGCCCTCTTGAGTCAGCAGAAATTAACGACCAAATTGATGAAATAAGGAATATTTTTAAAAATTGATTATTTTTTTTAATTTCTATACATCCTTTACATATTTGAGATGCTGATAAAAAATGTAAATTAAAGCAATCTGTATAAACTTTTGAAGATGCTTTAATTAAAGGTGTAATTGGATTAGAGCCCGCACAATGAAAAAATAAATCTGGGTTTACTTTTTTTGCCCATTCATAAGCTAAATTTATATCTTTTTCTCTAGAAAGATCTAATTCAATTTGTCTAGAAAATTCTAATTTTGGGCTACTATTTCTGGAGATTCCATAAACATCATATTTATTAATGCTAAATAAATCTAGAAGAGCCTCTCCAATTCCTGAAGTATGGCCAGTAACGATGATCTTCATGATTAGATTAACTAATCTTTTTTGTTTACAAGTCTATCAAAGGATGGTTTTCCTACTTTTTCACTAATACTGGGACAGAGTGAACCTGAACCATGGATAAGTTGGTAGAAAAGCATTAAGCTTATTACTTCACCGGTGTGATAAAAATCTGTACCTAGTTCTACGCAATTAAATGAATGTTTAATTTGGTCTAATTTTCTTGCACTAATCATTAAAGTTCTTAGTGATTGCTTTTGTGCAAAAGATAAACATGAACAAATATTATTTGCAGTTCCTGAACTTGATATGCCTATTAACATAGAATTTGATTTATCTAAAGATGATTGGACATCAAGATGTGCTTTAAGCCAATTGAGAAACCATGTATCAATAGAACTATCCCCAATAACTGAAGTGGCAACAATGCCACTCCCTGGAGCTATTGCTAATTTTGTAGATAATCTAGTTATGTCAACCGAGCCGTGATCTGCAACAGCTAAATTTCCCCCGTTTCCAATAATATAGATTGTTGTTGACTTATTGAAATCAAGTTGAGCTCTTTCCCATTCTTTAGAGGATAAGACATCCTTAAGAAGGTTATCAATAGACTCGGTAGGCAGAAGCTGGCAGGTACTTGTTATAGTAATTTTAATTTATGATATTCTTCCTTGAGTATAATAAAAAATTTTAAAATTCACTAGTCAAATAATAACTCTTCAAATAAAAAAAAAATTTTTCAATTAACTCGAAAAAATTTGGGAAGATATATAAAATCAATTATTGGGAAATAATAATTTTTGATACTAAAAAAATAAAACTCTAATACTCTTCATCCAAAATTTAGAAATCCTGTATGTCAAGACTAACTTTTAAATAAGAAATTCATAAATATTTTGAGTGGAGCCAAGCGGACTCGAACCGCTGACCCCCTGCATGCCATGCAGGTGCTCTACCAGCTGAGCTATGGCCCCCTAATCTGAAACGTCAGTCATATTAATGAATTTTAAGCTCTACTTTGTGACTTCCGTAATTTCTATATTACTTTATTATGTTTAATTATTGAAATCTGCACCTTGAAAGATACCTAGAGATTTACAAGTTGTAGCATGCTTTATTTATACTTTTCTAGAAATATTAAATGCATGTTTGGAAAAATATATATATGAGGATTAAAGTTGAACTGAAATTAAATATCAAAAAAATACTAATCACTCTCCTAGAGTAATTTAAAAATTAATTAAAAATTTATACTGAAATCTCCAAAATAGAACGACTTATCACTTAGAAAGTTTACTTTCTTATCTTACAAAAGAATGTCATGGCACTTCCATAAAATGGAGGTGAAATAGTCTTGTTATCGAGTAATTTCAATAAATTTTCCTTTGTAAACCATTTAGTATTGAAGAAAGGATATTCAACTTTTTCAATATGAAATCCCAAATCTCGCAAGCATCTATGCATAGAATCACATGAAAACAAACTAACATGAGTTGGATCATGTAACAGTCGAAAATTATAACCATATCTTCTGGCGGCACCCGAATCAAAATCGGGTGTTCCCATGATAAAAATCCCATCTTTATTCATTAATGATTTAACCTTCTCAAGAGCAATTATAGGATTTTGTAAATGTTCAATTACATGATTCATGACAATAATATCGAAATTTTTTTCTTCATATTTTTCAAATTCTCCATTAAATATTTCTCCATATTTAGATGCATTTTTTGATGCAAATTTACTAACTTCAACTCCATACTTCTGCCAATTATTATCTAAATAAGAAAGTAACCAGCCTGGTCCGCATCCTATATCAAGTATTTTACAAGGAGAACATAAATCAAGATAAGAGGTGATTTCATTTATTGAAGCAAGAGATTGTTCTCTTTCTTCTAAAAGATTTCTCTTTTTCCCATCAGGATCTATTGTTATATTATGATATTCTTCTTCATAATTTGAACTCTCAGGCTCAATGGAAGCAAAATAATCTAAATTTTCATAAAGACCATCCATAAGTTTTTGTAAGTCAAATTCTCTCATAACATTTTTAATTTTTAGACGGTATCTCCAAAGTATTTTAAGGTTTCAATAAGAGCATTTCTCTGTGTGTCTCTTTCCTCTTGATTTGACTGATTTGTGGTGAAATTCATTAAAGATTTTTGTAGATTTACTGCAATAGGAGTATCCCCAAAGCCTATACTTTTCTCTTTAAAAATTGGTTCCTGGAAAAGAAGTTTTGAGGCAGCATATATCCCATCTCCTCCATTATCAATATATTTTTCTCTGAATTGTTCCCAACTTATTTGATACTTTGAGCCTTCAAACTTAGCAGAAAAAGTATAGTAAGTGTAATAAAAGCCTTCAGGCTCATATTGAGGTCGAAGAAGTTCAGAATTTTTCAACACAGACTCATATAATTTACCCATACTTCGACGAAGATTAATAAAATATTCCGCTCTTTCCATCTGAGCTAAAGCAATAGCCGCTCCAAGCTGATTCATCCTGTAGTTATAACCAATTGCATCAAACCTATCCCAGTTAGGATTTTGTAATTTATTCCTATCAGTACGAACTCTACCAGAGGTAGCAGTTAGTGTTTTAAACCCAAGGCCACCAATTTTGCGAATCGATTTAGCAAGACTTTCACTATTACAAGTTACAATTCCTCCATCTCCACAGGTAAGTTGCTTTGAATTCTCAAAACTCCAACTACCGGCATCTCCACATGTTCCAGCTAGTCTTCCTTTGTTATCTTTACCAAGATGACACTGTGCACAATCTTCAAGAATATATAGATTATATTTACGAGCAATTTCAAGAATCTTATCCATATCACACACTCCTCCATACATGTGAGTGACAAATATAACCTTTGTTTTAGAGCTTATCTTTTTTTCTAAATCATCTGGATCCATTAAAAAAGTGTCCGGTAGAGAATCCACATATACAGGTGTTGCACCTGTGTAATAAGTCGATAATCCACACATTAAGGGAGTTAAGGCTGGAGTGAGGACCTCATCACCTTCCTTACAACCAAGAGCTAGCAATATAGCGTGTAAAGTTGTAGTGCCAGAATTAAATGCGATAGCATAAGGGACTTCATATTTCTTAGAGAAAGCTGCTTCAAGTCTAGTTGAAAAAGCGCCATCAGCACCTGCACGAAAACCTGAACTTAGAACTTCCTCCAAGTATTTTCTTTCATTGCCTTCGAATCGCCAAGCAGGATTAACCATAATGAAAAATTGATTTAGTTCAGTTTAAAAGTCATTAAACATTTAAAGATTTATTAGATTGGCTAATTTATAATCTGCAATTCATAATAAAGTACAATTATAACTTTTAGATGAATTTATAGCACATTCAATATAATTTTAAAGTTTAGTTATTTTTGCTTAAAGAAAATACTTATTAACCTTTTAAATTGAATCTATATTTAACTTTATTATCTTTTAAGGGTGAGTCTCCTTAAATAAAATTGAAAAAATTTATAGCATTTTTAATATTTAAATATAATAATTAAATAAATAATTATAAAAGGGATTTTTATTTATTTTTTCTTTAAAATCAAAAGAATATCATTTCCAAATCCCAAATCATCAAGTATCTTATGGAACTTTAAGAAATTATATGCATCCAATAAATTCATATTATTAAAATTATATTTTTTGCTTATTAAACCAACTTTTTCAGCAAATAAATACATCTCAGGATATGAAAAAGTTAAACTTTTTTCAATATCTAAATTAAATTTTTGGGCATAATTAGTAAGAGAATTAATGTCAAAATGAAATAAATGTACAGGCAACTCTAATGCACTAGAACTGATTTTATAGAGTAAGCCATTAATATTAGGGACGCAAATAACAGCTATACCATTTAATGACAAATGTTTTTCTAAAAATTCGAAATATTCCCCTGGGGAGTGTACATGTTCTAAAGACCAATTAAGCCTAATGATATCAAAACAGCCTTTGGAACTTAATTCATTAATATCTGAGAATGAATTAATATTATGTTTTGAAAGAATTTTTCTTGCATCATTTGAAGGTTCTACTCCATAAACTTTTACTATCTTCGAAAGCATACTCAGGGAACTTTTTGATCCCCAAAAATTGGTGTTTAAACCTGAACCACAACCTATATCCAAAAACCTTATTTTGCTTTTAATTAACTTATTAAATGAAATATAATCAAGAACAGGATCATTAATATCAGGCTTTAGAAATTTTATTAAAATTTGATTTATTTTTTTTGGCAAAATAAAGGATATTTTTTTTATAAATTTAGATTTAGAGATTATTTTTAAAAGTATTTTTGTAAGTAGAATAAAATTTGACTTATCAGAATGAAAACTATATTTTGTATTGTAAAAATGCTGAATACTTTTTTTGTTGGGCCTCGGATTTGTAAATTTCAGTCCACATTTATTGCATTTAACAACTTTAAAATTTGTCGAAGTCACTTTATGGATTAGATCTTTCTGTTCAGCAAAAAATATACATTCATTTGAGCCACAAAAGTCACAATTTACTCTCTCTAGTTGAAAACCCATATATTGATTTATTTCTTATTCATATATTTATTAACAATATAAAAAATAATTTAAACCTTTCTCCAAACTGCTAAAAGTTTACCTTGCAAAACAACTTCCTCTAAATTTAGTTCAATTGGCTCATAGGACGCATTAGCTGCCTCCAGAATAATTTTGTTACCTCTTTTAAAGTAATATTTTAAAGTTGTTCCTAAACCTGGAACCATCGCACTTACTATAGTTCCATTTCTAACTATGAATGAATCTCGTATTGGCTCCATCAATACCATATCTCCATCTGCGATACATGCATCAATCATTGAATCCCCATTAACTGTGAGAGCAAAAACATCTTTTTTTTGAAAAACGTCTGATACATCTAAATTTTCATTTATATCAGAAAAGGTTTCAATTAATCCTCCAGCTGCAATAGATCCCATAATAGGAATACCTTCAAATATTTCGTCAACTAATTGAAGCGTTCTAGCTTTACCCTCTTGCCATGAGATATAACCCTTTTCTTGCAAATGCTTTAAACGACTTTGTATTGGCGCTGGGGATTTTAATCCCATAGCTTGCATCATCTGTCTTATTGATGGACTATGCTGAAAGTCTCTCATATATTCTTTGATCCACCCATACAGCTCATTTTGAGCTTCTGTAAGATCATTGTTATCAGAAATTCCCATTAAAACATATGTACTCTAATACATTTGTACCCCTTACTCGACTAGTTGGCAACTGTCATTAAGAGAGCATACATGAAATTAGTGATTGTTGAACATGCATTCTATTTTCTGCCTGCTCGAAAATTCTACTATTTTTACATTCAATTACTTCATCAGTTATTTCTTTAGATCTATATGCAGGAAGACAATGGAGAATAATGGCATCTTTATCAGCCTTGTTTACTAAATTACTATCAATAGTAAATCCACTAAAATTTTTGTCTTTTTCTTTCTTTTGATTTTCTTCACCCATAGATGACCAAACATCTGTATAAAGAACATTTGAGCCAGCAACAGCGGTATTTAAATTATTAGTGATTTTTAATAAATCTTTATTCTCATATATTTCATATGCTTTATTTACTACCAATGCATTTGGTTCATAACCTTTTGGACAAGCAATTCTTACTTCCACTCCTAGTAAAGCTCCACATAAAATAAGGGAATTTGCGACGTTATTACCATCTCCTATAAATGTCAAAATAATATTTTTAAAGTCAAGAAATTCCTCTTTCATTGTTAAAAAATCAGATAATGCTTGGCATGGATGTTCTAAATCTGTAAGAGCATTAATAACAGGTTTCGTGGACCACTTTGCATATTCTTCCAAATCTGAGTGATTATAAGTTCTAATAGCAAGTAAATCGCAATATCTACTTAAAACTCTTGCAGTATCTTTAATTGGCTCTCCTCTACCTATTTGTGAAGTTGTTGGATTAAGATCAATTGTATTTCCTCCTAGTCTTGACATAGCAACCTGAAAACTTACTCTTGTACGGGTAGAGGCTTTATCAAAAATTAATCCTAAAACTTTATCTTGAAATTTAATATTTAGATCTTTATTTTTAAAGTTTTTTGCAAGCTCTAAAATATGGTTAACCTCTTCTTTTTTCATATCCAAACTTGATAAAAAATTTTTATTAGCAAGCTTATATGATTCGGGCATAAAGATTTCAAATAGTATGTAGATTCTACTATGAAGGCATTTTACTTTCTGCAAGCAAATTTTTTAAATCTTCCCCTTCAATAACTTCCTCTTGAAGAATTTTTTGAGAAATAGATTCAAGTAAACCTAGGTTATTTCTTAGAATATTTAAGGCAGTTTCATGAGCATCATCAACTAAATCTCTTACCTCTTTATCAATTGCTTGAGCGGTAGCATCACTAACTGATCTTCTTGGGTTATTCCCATTTCCTAAGAATTGTCCTCCTCCTTGTTTGTCATAAGCTAGAGGTCCAAGGATATCACTCATTCCAAAAGTTCCTACCATCTGTTCAGCTATATCGGTTGCTCTTTGAAGATCATTTGATGCCCCAGTAGTAATTTTTCCAAATACAACCTCTTCCGCTGATCTACCTCCTAACAACGTGGCTATTTGTCCCTTTAATTCTTCTTTAGAATTAAGAAACCTCTCTTCAGTAGGTAGCTGTAAGGTATACCCTAAAGCACTCATCCCTCTTGGAACAATTGAAATCTTTGCAACTTTTGATCCTCCAGGCATAAGATGACCAACGATAGCATGCCCAACTTCATGGTAGGCAACAACTTTTTTCTCATCATCCTGCAGAACCCTACTTTTTTTCTCTAAACCAGCTACTACCCTTTCAATAGCTTCACTCAAATCTTGTTGCTCAACACTTTTTCTTTTAGCTCTTGCCGCCAACAATGCTGCCTCATTAACCATATTAGCCAAATCAGCTCCTGCGAATCCACTTGTGGCTTGAGCTATAGAATCTAAATCAATAGATTCTGATAATTTAACTTTTTTAGTGTAGATCTCAAGTATTGTTTTTCTACCTGATAAGTCTGGTCTATCAACTAAAACCTGTCTATCAAATCTTCCTGGTCTTAACAAAGCCGCATCTAAAACTTCTGGTTGGTTTGTTGCAGCAAGAACTATTACAGGTTTGTCTGCAGAAGCAAAGCCATCCATTTCAGTGAGTAATTGGTTTAAAGTCTGTTCTCTTTCGTCATTACCTCCAACAACACCCATAGATCCAGAACGACTTTTACCAATAGCATCTAATTCGTCTATAAAAATAATGCAAGGTGCTTTCTTTTTTGCTTGTTCAAATAAATCTCTAACTCTTGCTGCGCCAGCACCTACAAAAAGTTCTACAAACTCAGATCCCGAAATAATAAAGAAAGGAACCTCAGCCTCTCCTGCTACTGCTTTAGAGAGAAGTGTCTTTCCAGTGCCAGGAGGGCCAACCAGAAGGACACCTTTTGGTATTCTGGCTCCTATATCAGTATATCTTTCCGGTTTTTTTAAAAAATCAACAATTTCTGTTAATTCGTCTTTTGCTTCATCAACACCTGCAACATCTGCAAAAGTAACTTTAGATTCGTCATCAGGGACATATACTTTAGCTTTACTTTTAGTAAAACTTAAAGCTCCTTGAGCTCCACCTCCCCCCATACTCCTTCGAGCAAAAAACTGCAAAACGAGTATAAAAATTAAAGGTGGTACAACCCAGCTAAGTATGGTGGAGAAGAAATTAGGCTTCTTAGGAGGGGCAGCTGCAAATTCGACACCTTTACTTTCTAACCTTTGCGGGAGATCCATATCAAAAATTGGTGTTGTAGCCAAAACTGAAGGAGCACCCTCTTCAACTCCATTCAATTCGTACCTTATTTGTTCTTGAGTTATGTATGCCCTTTTGACTTCTCCATCATTGACTTGATCAATAAAGAGTGAATATGGCACTCTAGGTATTTGCATATTTTGATTAGGGAAAAGACTACTAAACAAAAGTAATGCCCCAACCCCTATTAAAATAATATTAACTATTCCAAATCTTCTATTAGGTTGATTATCGTCTTGTCTTATTGGCATAATAGAAGCAAATTTGAACTTATTATAAACTAAAGGAACAGCTTCCGTATTCGTTTATTTTTTTGGAGTAAGAACCGAACGGTAATTTCACTTAATAATCTCTTTAAAAATTTATTTGATTTAATTTAATGCACTTTGTAGGCAAATATCATTTCCGACGTAACTAATTTGAAGATTACTTAAACTAATAACTTCATCCATTTCTAGGAATCCTAAATCTCCAATAGGATTCATATTATTTTCACCTCCTAATAATTTTGGAGCAATAAAAACTTTAATTTCCTGAATAGAATCGGATTTAATTGCTGCTGTAGCTAACTCGGGTCCACATTCCCAAAGAACATTATTTAATCCTCTTTTTGCTAATAATTTGGAGAGTAGACTTGGGTTATCTGAGGACAATCTTTCAACCTCCACACATTTTGGGATCCTCTCCAGAAAAACCTCGTTTGCAGAGGAGCCATCATAAACAACTAAGGTTTTAGCCGTATCACAATCCCACAAATTTGATTTCCTTGGCAAGTCTAAGGTTTTTGTGAAAACCACTCTTAAAGGTTCAGGAGATTTAATACCTCTAGTAGTCAAAAGTGGGTTGTCTATTCTTAATGTATTTCCACCAACAATTATTGCGTCAAATTCAGACCTATATAAATGAACTAATGATCTTGAATCTTGATTAGTAATCCATTTACTCTGTCCATTTTTGAGGGCTATTCTCCCATCCATGCTCATTGCCCATTTCAAGACACCATAAGATTTATTTGATAAATTCCTATAGATAAAAGCTTTATTTAGCTCATAAGATTCTTTTGCACACAAGCCTAAATGAACTTCAACTCCAGCAGCCTTTAGTAATTTAATTCCTTTCCCTGAAACTCTTTTGTCCGGATCTTGAATAGATACATAGATTTTTTTTATGCCTGAGGAAATAACTTTATCCACGCATGGAGCGGTTTTACCTTGGTGACAACAAGGCTCAAGGTTTACGTACATTGTCCCTCCTTTTGCATCTTTATTTAAATTTTCAAAAGCCATTGCCTCGGCATGAAGCATTCCTGCTTTATAATGAAAACCTTCCGAAATAAGGTTTCCATTTTTATCTAAAATTACCGCACCTACTTTAGGATTTGGGCTTGTTGTATTTTTTCCTAAAGAAGCCAACAAAATAGCTCTTTTCATCCATTTTGTGTTTTCTATATCTATTTCAGGCGTCATTACATTTAAGATTTAATGAAGTTCTCTCCATTCTTTAACAACAAAAGGAGGGACTGGAAGTTCTGAAAAAACACCTGATAAAGATAATCTTAATGGTCTATTTTTATCAATATTTGTAATTAATTCATCTAGATCAAATTCAGCAGCAGCCTGTCTACCATCATTTGCCAAATCCACATTCAGAAGTGTTTTATCTTCTAAAAACCATTGTTTCCTTCCAGACTCCACCCTCAAATAAGTAGGATGGTCTATTCTTAGATTTCCAGGATAACCTATGACCCTTAAGATCAATTTCTCCTCTAAAAGAGGAGATTTATAAGCAACAAGCTGCCATGTCTCAAAATCTAAGTCTCTTAAAAACTCGCTGCTTGCATTGATTAATTCCCCATTAATTTCGGTTTCTGCTAATTCAGCATTTACGTTTAATGGGCTAAAAACAAATGAAAGAAACAATGCTAATGGGAATAACCCTTTAAAAAAAATTTCTTTATTTAATTTTGTAATTTTCTTCATGTTCGGAATCCATAAGGGCGTCAAGAGTAACTGCTGATCTTACTAAAGCTTGGTATCTCTTTATGATATTACGATTTTTTTCTACTACTCGAGATAAATTCAAAGTATCTTTTTCAGAATAGCTATACGTTAAATCACTAGAATCTTCCTCTATTAACTCGAAATTACTTTCTTTATTAATTAGAGCTAACAACAAATCGTGTAGTCGTTTTCTTCTGTCTGACAATTAAATGGCTTATTATCGAAACTAGATCAATAATAAGCTAATTTAAATAAACATACAAATTTGATTAGATACCCTACTTTGTAATTTATGACGGAAATAAATAGAAAAATACATGTTGTAGGGATTAATTCTTTTAAATTTGTGGACTTGTCTTTAAAGTTGCAAACTCTTTTTACCGAGACAGTAAATATTGCAGTTCCAAATTCATATATAGAAAAAATCAAATTATGGAGCAAAAATAACCCAGAACAAAAGAAATTATTTTTTGCAAGCCAAAGTAATAAAGAGCTCATTGATTGGCTTAGATCTCAAAAAAATGATGTAATTTTAATATCAAGAGGAGACCCTCTCTGGTTTGGAATTGGGAGAATACTTCTAGAACACTTTTCAAAAGATGAGTTAAGTTTTTACCCTTCAAATACCTGCATTCAATTAGCATTTAGTAAGTTAAAAATCCCTTGGCAAGATGCGATTAATATTAGTATTCACGGAAGAGATTCAACTAAGTTAGTAGAGGCTCTTAAAGCTAAGCCTTCAAATTTAGCTATTATTACAGATTCAAAAAACAAAAGTTTAGAAATTATTCAAAAAAATTTATCAGAATTAAATCTGATTGACTTTTATGATTTTTGGCTTTGTGAGGAGATAGGTTTTGAAAATGAAAATATAAGAAAATTAAATCTTAAAGATTCATTACCCTCTGATATTTCAAGTTTGAACATTGCTATTCTAACAAAATCAAAGAAAAATTATCCCAATAATATCCCCCTTTTCGGAATAAGCGACAATATTTTTAAAACTTTTGAAGATAGACCAAATTTATTAACTAAGAGGGAGGTTCGCATTCAAATATTGGCCGATTTAGAACTTCCGAATAATGGAGTCATTTGGGATATAGGGGCAGGCTGTGGATCAATTGGGTTAGAGGCATTAAAACTTAGGCCAAATTTAGATTTATTTTGCATAGATAAAAGAATTGGCTCAAAATCATTAATATTAGAAAACTCAAAAAGGTTAGGAGTAAAACCAAAATTCATTTTTGAGGAAGACATAAATAACATTTTGAAAAAAAGAAATTTAAGTTTCTTTAAAAAACCTAATAGGGTAGTTATTGGTGGTTGCAATAAAAATACAAAGCTTCTAATTATTAATAAACTATCTCAAGGCATGAATATGGGAGACATCATCATTGCTCCAATAATAGACATTCAAATGATAGTTGAATTAAAAGAGGAATTAGAAGATAAGAATTTCGAAACAAATTTAAATTTGATTCAGACTTACAAAAGTTTAAGCATTGCAGAGGGAATGAGATTAGAACCAAATAATCCTGTTTTTTTATTAAAAGGGAAAAAACAAATTTAAATAATTATTATTTGTTCGGTTTAGCCACATGAGGTAATCCCCAACCTAGTTTATTTCTTAAAACTTGAAAAAATTCATGATCTTCAAGTCTAATAAACTTAACTG
>MDTE01050593.1_pt1 | contig 44342 bp, 47 predicted proteins | sample 811231 | NCBI WGS metagenome assembly MDTE01 (sample SAMN05326651, study PRJNA326480) | marine metagenome | isolation source: seawater | place: Indian Ocean: Red Sea | collected 2010
ACTGGATAAGGTATTGATAAAATTTTTCCTTTTTTTGTTTTCATCCAAATAGGTTGATCATCCATTGGCCAATCCATTAAATATTTATAGCCATTTTCCTGAAGAATATCTGGCGTATGATGACTTTCAGAGATCCACGGCCCCATCCATCCTTTCGGTTGTTTTCCTTCATTTTTTGTTATAGTTTCTGTTGCTTCCATTATTAATTGTTTTTCTTTTTTTAAAGATAATTCTCCTTGGCTTTCTGCATTTGTTCTTCCATGTCCAATAATTTCATCTTTTCTTTTTCTGATTCTTTCAATTATTTCTAACCCGTGGTCATACACTGAAGAATTAACTAAATGACATGCTGGAAGTTTAAGTTTATCTATCAAGTCAAAAAATCTCCATATACCAACTCTTAAACCATACGCTGTCCATCCATAATTTCTTACATCGGGCTGTGGTGTTGTATATGAAGGCGTATGTATTTTTCCCTCGCCAAAAGAAAATCTTTCAATATTCATAGCAATATAAAAAGCTAATTTTTTTTTCTTAGGCCAAGTAAATTTTTTTCTACTTACAATAGATGAATATGGATACCTGTTATGATGTTTTAATTTCAATTTATTTTAATTTGAATAATCTATATCTGATAATCTAGCAAAACAAATTTATTTTTCTAGTCTGATTTCAAATAAATCATTCCACAGTATTGACAAATAATTTTTTTTTTATTTCCAAAATTATAATACACTGCTGGATGTCCATCATGCTTTTTTCCTCCGCTGCACGAAATAACTTTTTGATCTTTTTTAATTTTTTTTATAATTGATTTAATTATTTTTTATCTCCGTTGCCGTTTGATCCCATTGATTGAAAAAATTCTGCATTATTCTTAGTTGCTTTTAATTTCTCAATTAAAAAATCCATAGCATCGCTTGTTCCCATTGGCAAAAGAATCCTTCTTAAAATATGCATCTTTTGTAAAGTTGGTCCATCAACTAATAATTCCTCTTTTCTAGTCCCTGATTTAGCTATATCCATTGCCGGGAAAGTTCTTTTTTCAAATAATTTTCTATCTAATAAAATTTCAGAATTCCCAGTTCCTTTAAATTCTTCAAAAATAACTTCATCCATTCTAGATCCGGTATCAACTAAAGCAGTTGCAATAATTGTAAGTGAGCCTCCCCCTTCAATATTCCTTGCTGCGCCAAAAAATCTTTTCGGTCTTTGTAAAGCATTTGAATCAACTCCTCCTGTTAACACTTTACCAGAACTCGGTATAACAGTATTGTATGCTCGTGCCATACGAGTTATAGAATCTAATAAAATTACAACATCTTGTTTATTTTCAACCAATCTTTTTGCTTTTGAAATAACCATATCTGCAACTTGAACGTGTCTTGACGCCGGTTCATCAAATGTGGAACTTACAACTTCTCCTTTAACACTTCTTTGCATATCTGTAACTTCTTCTGGTCTTTCATCTATAAGTAAAACTATTAATTTAGCTTCTGGATGATTTTTTGTAATAGAGTTAGCTATATTTTGAAGCATAACTGTTTTACCAGCTTTAGGTGGAGAAACAATCATTGCTCTTTGTCCTTTCCCTATTGGAGATATAACATCTATAACTCTTGGAGTTAAATCTTTTATTGATTTATCTTCTATTTCTAAATTAATTTTTTCTTCTGGATATAATGGTGTTAAATTATCAAAATTTATTATATGTCTCTTTTTTTCTGGATCTACATCATTAGTTGTATTTACTTTTAAAAGAGCAAAATATCTTTCAGAATCTTTTGGGGCTCTTATTTCTCCTTCTACATTATCTCCTGTTCTTAAATTGAATTTTCTAACTTGGCTTGGACTGACATAAATATCATCTGGTCCTGGTAAATAATTTGACTCTGGAGATCTTAAAAAACCAAATCCATCTTGAAGTGTTTCTAAAACACCGCCGCCTTCTATAATAACATTTTTTTCCGCTAATGATTTTAAAATAGCAAACAACATATTTTGCTTTTTTAATGCGCTTGGATTTTCAACACCAATTTTTTCTGCATATTGAAGTAATTCTTCAGGCGGTTTTATTTTTAAATCGTGTAAATTTACTTTGTCAGATGCCAATGTTTATTTAAATTAAATTTTTGATTGTTAATATAAGATTTGTTAAGTAGAAATTACTATATAGTAGCTTATTGATAATATGTCAATAGTTAAAAGGGTTTTAGATAAATTAAAAAAATAATAATAATTAACAATACGGTTGGAATTTCATTTATAATTTTAAAAAATTTTTTTGAATGTATATTTTTATCATAAAAAAAATCTTTTCTATATTTTATTAATAAATGATGAAATATTATTAATAAAAAAACACAAAATAATTTAAAATACATCCAAATCTCACTCCAGTCTATTATTCCTTTAACTTTCACTAATAATAAACCGAAAATTAATGTAAAAACCATAGCTGGGCTCATAATATATTTCTGAAGCCTATATTCCATTATTTTTAATAATTCATTAGATTCTTTATTTTTTACAGTTGTGTGATAAACAAAAAGTCTAGGCAAATATAATAAAGCTGCCATCCAAGAAACCATAAAAATAACATGTAAAGATTTAATTATTAAATAATTATTATTTATAAAATTATAAATTTGATCCATTAATAATTTTTTTTACCACCCTTTTAAATTATTTAAAATAATAGATGAAAGCATTTTTAAATGATCTTTATTATCATTTAAGCAATTAATATAATTATATTTTATTCCTCCTGATAAAATAAAATTATTTTTATTTTCAACTTTTAATTCTTCGAGCGTTTCTAAACAGTCTGAACTAAAACCTGGTGATAAAATATGGACATTTTTTACCCCTTCAGCGGGTAATTTTTCTAATGTTTTATCAGTATATGGTGTTAGCCATTCATCCGGACCAAATCTTGATTGAAATGTTGTGATATATTCATTTTTTTTTAATTTCATTTTTTCTATAACTAGTCTTGTTGTTTTTTGGCAGAAACAATAATAAGGATCTCCTTTTAATAAATATTTTTTTGGTATTCCATGATAACTAAAAATTAATTTTTGATATTTTCCAAATTTTTTTTGATTTTCTTTTATACTTTTTATTAAACAATCAATATATAAAGGATTTTCAAAATAATTATTTATAAATCTTAATTCAGGTATCCAGCGCCAGCTTCTAAGAATTTCGGTTACTTTATCAAAAGTACTTCCAGTTGTTGCCGCGCAATATTGCGGATACAGTGGAAATATTAGAATTTTTCTACATCCTTGTTCGCGTAATTTATTTAAACCTTTTTCTATGCTTGGATTTCCATATCTCATTGCAATTTCAATTTTTATGTTTTTTTTTTTTAAAATATTTTTAATTCCATTTTTTTGTTTATTTAACATAATTAATAATGGTCCTCCTTTTTTTCCCCATATACTTTTATAAAGTTTTGCTACTTTTTGTGGCCTTACATTTAAAATAACTCCTCTTAAAATTATTTGCCAAATAAGTTTTGGCACCTCAATTACTCTTGGATCTGATAAAAACTCTTTTAAATATTTTTTTAGATTTTTTCTGTCTGGGCTATCTGGTGTTCCTAAATTAGTCAACAAAACACCCATATTACTTTTTGTTCCGTGCTTATAATTTTTTTCTCCAAAATATTTCATAGTTTAATTTCTTACAAGTTTAATAAGTTTTTCTACATTTTTGATTGGTGTTCCTGGCAAGATCCCATGGGCTAAATTAAAAATAAATGGTTTTTTTGAAAATTTTTCCATTATGTTAGTTACTTCTTTTTTTAAATTTTTTCCACCTTTAAATAATGTTTCTGGCGTTAAGTTTCCTTGTATGATTATTTCCTTTTCTTGAATTTTTTTTATTGTTTCTTTTTTTATATCATTTCCGACACTTATACAATCTAGATATTTATTAAGATAATTTAAATAATTTGTTCCTACATTTCTCGGAAAAACTATAATTTTTGCGTTTGGTTTTTTATTTTTTATTTTTTTACATATATTTTTTATTGGTTTAATAGAATAATCGTTTAAATCTTTTCTTTTTGCAACACATGCCCAAGTATCAAATATTTGAATAATTTTTGCTCCTGCGTTTAGTTGATTTATTGCATGTTGAGCAATTATATTTTCTAATATAGAAAAAATTTTTTTTATTTTATTTTTATTTTTTTTAAATGAAAAAAGAATTCTTTTGTAATCTTTTTTCCTTTCATAATCAAACATAAAAAAACTAATAGTTAGCGGCGCCCCCACAAATCCTATTAAAGCCGTTTCTTTGTTTAATCTTTTTTTTGTTTCTTTTATTGCTTGATAAACTAAATTTAATTTTTCTTTATTTATTTTTTTAAAAACATTTAACATTTCATCTAAAGTTAATTTTTTTAATATTGGTCCTTTGCCTTCTTTATATGTTAATGTTTGACCTAAACAATCCGGAATAATAAGAATATCGGAAAAAATTATTGCCGCATCAAATTTAAAACGCTTGATTGGTTGAATGGTTATTTTTGAAGCTATTTTGGGCGTATAAACCATATTTATAAAACCTTTAGATTCTTTTTTTAATTTCCTAAATTCTGGTAAATATCTTCCTGCTTGTCTCATTATCCAAATAGGCGGCTTGTTTTGTTTTATTTTATTTAAAGTATTTATAATTTTCATTTTTTTTATTTTACTCTACTAATATACTTAAGGTTGTTGTTGATGTTGTCGAGTTAATATAAAAGATAAAAAATTATTAAGATTTAATTATATAAATAAAAATTATGTTAATAATTTCTTAATAAATTAATATTTTTCATTTTTTATATATAAATATTTTATTTTATTATAAAAAAAAATTTTAAATTAATGTATATAAGTATTATTATCAACAAGAAAAAAAGGGTAAAAAATTTTTATCCACATGTTTATTCAATGTTTATAACTTTATAATTTACCATAATAAAAATTAAAAATAAAAAAACTGTTTATAAAAATGCACAACTTGCTTTTTATGAACAGGGTTATTAACTTACTTATTAATAGATATGAATAATTTATTATTAGCATCCACAAGTCCAACAAGAAGAAAAATTTTAAAAGAAATAAATTTTAAATTTATATGTAAAAAACCTTTAATAAATGAAGAACGAGAAAAAGAAAAAATAAAAAACAAAAAACCTGAAACAATTTGTCAATTATTAGCAAAGAAAAAATCTTTATATACTTCTTTAAAATATAAATCATATTATGTGTTAGGGGTTGATACTTGTTTAATATTTAAAGATAAATTTTTATCAAAACCAAAAACAAAACTAGAAGCAAAAAAAATGTTAAACTTATTAAATGGAAAAGAACATAAAATATATTCAAGTATATATATTTCAAAAAATAACAGAAAATTATGGAGTTATAACGATGAAGCAATTTTAAAATTAAAAAAACTTACAGCAAAAGAAATTAATATTTATATAAAAAAATTAAAAATTAAAAATATGAAATCATCTGGCTTATACCAAATAGAAGATATAGGAATTACTTTATTTGAGAAAATTAAAGGAAGTTATTTTACAATTTTAGGTCTTCCTTTAATTCCTTTATTAAATTTTTTAAAAAAAAGAGGGATAAAATTTTAAAATGAGAAAAGTTGGTATATTAGGCGATCCTATTAAACATAGTTTATCTCCAGACATGCATAATTTTTGGTTAAAGAAATTAAAAATCAATTCAAAATATATTTTAATTAAAACACCAAAGAAAAATTTAAAAAAAGATATTGAAAAATTAATTAAATCAAAATTTATAGGAGTAAATTTAACAATTCCATTAAAAGAAGAAGCTTTAAAATATTTAAATAAAAAAGATAAAATTGTTAATATTATAGGGGCAACAAATGTCTTAATTTTTTCAGAGAAAGGAAAAATAACTGGAAAAAATACAGATGTTTATGGTTTTAAAAAATCACTCCAAAAAATTATAAGAAACAAAAAAACAGCAATAATTATTGGAAGTGGTGGTGCAAGTAGAGCTGTTTTATATTCTTTAATACAGATGGGTTTTAAAAAAATAATTATATTTAATAGAACAATTAAAAATTCAAAAAAAATGGTAAATGAAATCTATAAAAAAATGAATAAAAAAAAAGTAAAATTTATTTTTAAAGATTTAAAAAAAATAAATAATTATTTAAAAGAAGCAGATATTTTAATTAATACAACACCAATGGGAATGAAAAAATTTAAAAAATTAAATATTGATTTAAATTATTTAAATAAAACTGCAGTAGTTTATGATTTAATTTATAATCCGTTAGAAACTGCATTAATAAGAAAAGCAAAAGAATTAAATATTAAAAATATTAATGGAATCAAAATGTTGATATACCAAGCAGAAAAAGCTTTTTTTTATTGGTTTGGAAAAAAACCGAAAGAAGATAATGTTCAAAAAATTTTAGAAAATAAAATAAAATGATAATTGTCGGTTTAACAGGTTTAATTGGTAGCGGAAAAACATTTGCTTTAAATCATTTTAAATCAAAAAAAATCAAAACATTTTCGGCTGATGAAGAAGTAAAAAAAATTTTAAAATTAAATTATATAAAAAAAAAAATTTATAAAAAATTTCCTGATGTATTCATTAATAAAAAATTAAATAAAAATTTATTAGCAACAAGAGCTTTTTCGCAGAAAAAAAATTTAAGAATATTAGAAAAAATTTTACATCCAGCAGTAAATAAAAATAAAAAAAATTTTTTAGAAAAAAATAAAAATAAAAAAATTTTAATTTTAGAAGTGCCAATAATTTTTGAAAAAAAAAGCGAGAAAAATTATAATTTTATTATTTTGATGAATGTTAATAAAAAAGTCCAAAAAAAGAGAGTAATGATTAGAAAAAATATGACAATAAAATTATTTAAAAATATTTTAAAAAATCAAATTTCAAACAAAAAAAAAAAAATTGCAGATTTTATAGTCGATAATTCTGGTCCAAAAGTAAAAACAAGAAAAATACTAAATAAAGTATTAGAAGAAATTTTAAAATAAAAAAATATTTTTTTTCTTATATATTTATTATTATAATAATATTTGAATGAGAGAAGTAGTAATAGACATAGAAACAACCGGATTAGATTTTAAAGAAGGTCATAAAATTATAGAAATAGCTTGTACAGAATTAGAAAATTTAATCCCTACTGGAAAAAAATTACAAATTTATATTAATCCTGAAAGAAGCGTTGGTAAGAGTATTGAAATTCATAATATAAAGGATGAGTTTTTAGCAGAAAAAAAAATTTTTAAAGAAGAAATTCCTAATTTTATAAAATTTATTAAAAATGACCCTTTAATTGTACATAATGGAATTTATTTTGATATTCCTTTTTTAAATCATGAATTAAAAGCAAATAATTTAAATATCATTAAAAATGAAATTATTGATACTTTAATTATTTCAAGAAAAAAATTTCCAGGAGCCCCAGCAAACTTAGATGCATTATGTAGGAGATTTGATATTGATTTGTCTATAAGAAAAAAGCATGGCGCTTTAATTGATACCCAATTATTAGCTAAGGTTTATTTAGAATTAAAAGGAGGACAACAACCAAATTTAAATTTAAATTCAACTAAGGATGAAAAACCAGTTACTAAATTAAAAAATATTGAAAAACAATTGTTAGATAAAAGAGAATTTAATCTTTCAGAAGAAGAAAAAAATTTGCATAAAGAATTTATTAAAAAAATTAAACAGCCTATTTGGAATAAATTAAATTAATATTTTCTTGTATATTATTTAAATATTGTTGGACTATTGATGTTAAAAATTAATTATTTATAATTATTTTTTTAAGGAAAAACTAATGCCATTTATTACAATTACTTTATTAGAAGGTAAAGATAAAAAATATATTAAAGAAGTTTCCGATGGTATTAATTCAGCTGTTATAGAAACTATGGAATTTCCTGAAGATGATAGATTTCAAGTTGTTCATCAAGTAAGTCAAGATTGCTTACAGTATCAAGATAGAATAGAAGATAGAATAATGATGCATTTAGTAATGCGAGCTGGTCGATCAGATAAATTAAAACAAGCCTTTTATAAAAAGGTAGTTAAAAATTTATCAGAAAAGCCAGGAATTAAACCAGAAAACGTTTTTATAACAATAACGGAAAATCATGATATTGATTTTTCATTTAAAAATGGAATTGCACAATTTGTTGTTTAAAAATATTAAAAAATTTTTGTAAATTATAATGTTAGATTATTTTTCAAAACTTTTAAGTTTAATAAATTTAGTTTCTTTATCTAAAGTTTTAATTACAGCTTTAGTAATTGTTATAGCAGCTGAGGTAGCAAAAAAATCTTCATTACTAGCCGGTTTAATTGTTTCTATGCCTCTTATTACTGTTTTAACTTTAATATGGCTTTATTGGGATACAAAAGATATTAAGCAAGTATCAGATTTAACAAACAATACTTTATTAATGATTTTACCTTCATTAACTTTTTTTATATTTTTTCCTATTTTATTAAAATTAAATTTAAATTTTGCAATTTCAATGTTCATTGCTATTTTTTCAACTGCCATTTGTTATTGGGGATATACAATTTTTTTAAATAAGTTTTTTAATATTTCATTATGAGCAAAGTTTTTATAGATAAATTATTTATTAAAGCGCGGAGCCACTATAATTGGAAAAAAAAAGATATTGATGAAAAAATTTTAAAAGATTTATATGATTTAGTTAAAAATTGTCCAACAAGTGCTAATTCAGAACCAATGAGGATAATTTTTTTAAAATCTAAAAATGCAAAAGAAAGAATTAAAAACTATTTAAGTGAAGGTAATGTTGAAAAAACAATGACAGCTCCTGTTGTAGCAATTATAGCATATGATACCAAATTTTATGACCATTTGCCAAAATTGTTTCCACACAACCTTGGTATGAAAAAAGTTTTATCAAATCCCCCTGCAAAAGCAGAAACAACAGCATTCAGAAATTCAACATTACAGGGAGGGTATTTCATGTTAGCTGCAAGAGCATTAGGTTTAGATGTTGGTCCTATGTCAGGATTTGATAACAAGGGAGTTGATAATGAATTCTTTGCTGACGGAAGGTTTAAATCAAATTTTTTATGCAATTTAGGCTACGGAGATAGTAGTAAATTATTAAATAGATTACCACGTTTTAAATTTTCAGAAGTTTGTAAAATTTTATAATTTTTTATGGAAAAAATTGCCGTAAAGTTAACAAAGTTATTTCCTTTGTGGATAATTTTATTTTCTTTTTGGTCATTTAACGAACCTGGTCTTTGGGTTAAATTGGATTTTTTAATAATTCCACTTTTAAGTTTAGTTATGTTTTCAATGGGATTAACCTTGAAATTTTCGAATTTTATTAAAATTTTTAAAAATTTTAAAATTGTTTTGATAGGTGTGATATTACAATTTTTTTTGATGCCTATTTTAGGTTTTTCATTAATAAATTTTATTGAAATAAATGAAATTATTGGTTTAGGAGTAATTTTAGTTGGATGTGCACCAGGAGGGACCGCATCTAATGTTATTTGTTATTTAGCAAAAGGTGATCTCGCACTATCAATTACATTAACTTTTTGTTCAACTTTATTAGCTGTTTTTATAATGCCAATTTTATTTTTATTTTATACGGGTGCAATTATCGATGTTTCAGTTTTTGATATGATGATTACTATTTTTAAGATAGTTATAATTCCTGTATTTTTGGGACTGTTTATAAATACTTTTAATATTTTTTCTATAAAAAAAATTAATAATTATTTACCGTTAGTATCTGTTCTTTCTATTGTTTTTATAATTTCCATAATTATTGCTTTAAATTCAAAAAATATTTTTGAATATGGTTTTGTAATTTTTATTATTGTAATATTTCATAATTTTTTTGGTTTTATAATTAGTTATTTTTTTTGTAAAAGAATAAATTTAAATAATAAAATAGCAAAAACAATTGCTATTGAAGTAGGAATGCAAAATTCAGGACTCGCAACAGCTTTAGCATTTAAATACTTCGGATATTTATCTGCTCTTCCTGGTGCACTTTTTAGTATATGGCATAATATTTCTGGCGTTTTAATAGCTTCTTTTTTAAAAAAAAATTAATTTAAAAATTTTTTCTTTAATTATTAAATTCATATCATTATAATCCCAGAATATTAAAATAAATTATGGGATATCCAAAAAAACACAGAGGTAGAAGAAAACGAGGAAGTACCTGGAGAAGAAACAAAAGAAGAAATAAAAAGAAATAATCCTATTATATATATAAATTATTCTTATTTTTTATTAAAGCAAACACCAGTTTGTGGGTATTTTTTATGTTCTTTATTATCTGGCGTTAGTTCAAATTTACCGTTTTTTAAATTTATTTTAAAAAAAATTTTAGATTGAAACCATGAATCATATCCAAGTCCATATACACCAAATCCTGTAAAAGATATTAAATTATTATTTTCTGATTCTATTTTCATTTCTCTGCCTTTTTGCACCCAAATAATTCTTTCTCTTGATGGTATATATAGAAAAGTGTATTTTTTTGATATATTTTCTGTTTTACATACAAATTGAATATTAGCTTCCTCAGCTATAGTTTTCAGATCACTTAATTGAAAAATAAGTGAAAAAATAATTAATAATTTTTTTTTTATTTTTTTTTCTTCCTTTAATTTATTTTTTTTCAGTCTTTTTCTTGTCTTTTTTTGGTTTTTTAGCAGTTTTTTCTGGCTTTTTAGCAGTTTTTTCTGGCTTTTTAGCAGTTTTTTCCGGTTTTTTAGCTTCTTTTTCCGGTTTTTTAGCTTCTTTTTCAGGTTTTTTAGCTTCTTTTTCTTTTTTTTTAGTTTCTTTTTCCGGCTTTTTAGTTTCTTCTTTAATTTCTTTAGTAACTTTTAAAGATTTAGCTCTTTTTCCTTTTTCATCTTTTTCAATTTCAAATGTTACTTCGGATCCTGTAAAAAGTTTTTTTAATCCAGAATTTTTTAATGATGTTGCATGAACAAATATATCTCCATCTTCACCCTCTGCTGTAATGAATCCGTATCCTTTACGCGCATTATACCATTTGACTGTGCCTTTCATGATCCCCCACAAAAATGTATAATATATATACAAATATTATAGAGAAATACCTTTTTTTTACTATTTATTTTTTATAAACGTAAATTGAATTATTATTTTTTTTTTTAAATTTTGGATCAATTAGTCTGTGGAATTTTGAAGCAGCAGATAAGGCAAAATTATAAATTATTTTATTTTTTATAATTTTTGATAATTTTTTATATTTTGCGTTTCTAAAAATTTTAATTTCCTTAGAATTATATAAAATAATCCCTATTTTTTTAGAAAAATTAACATTTTTCATTTCCTCATTACACGAAAAATAGAAATAATTGCAATATTTTAGATATTTTTTCCATTTAATATCATTTTTGAAATTATTCTTGTTTGATTTAACTTCTACTATAATAATTTTTTTTTTTGAATTTATGCCAATGATATCCACTCTTTTTTTATTTGGTAATGCAAATTCAGTAATAATCTTATATCCTTTTGAAACAAGAAATTGCATTGTTTTTTGTAATATTTTCCTTGTTTTGTTATCCATTTTTTAACTTATTAAATGTAATTTAATTTCACGATAATGATTTGATTTTCTGTGTTCAAATAAGTAAATGCCTTGCCATGTTCCCAGAGTAAGTTTAGAATTTTCTATCGGAATAGATAAATTAGTTTGAGTTAGTGAAGTTTTTATATGTGCAGGCATATCATCTGGACCTTCGGAGTTATGAATATAATTTGAGTTTTCCGGTGCAATTTTATTAAAAAAATTTAATAAATCTTTTTTTACGTCATTATCAGCGTTTTCTTGAATTAATAATGAACAGCTTGTATGTTTTACATACATAGTTAATAACCCTTCTGCAATTTTTTTTTTATTTAACCATTCATTTATTTGAGACGATAATTCATAAAAACCTTGTCCAGTTGTATTTATTTTTAATGTTTTAATTTCTTGTTTCATTTTTTATTCCAAAATTTTATTTAATTCGTTTAAAGTCGTTATTCCTTTAGAACAAGTTTGTTTACGACAAATAAATACAGTAGTTTTATCATTTAGTATTTTTTTGTTAGCCACTATGTTTTTTTTTGGCAATTTTTTACTATCTTTTATTTCTTGATAAACCATATTTGGCAAAAATTTTTTTTTTATATTATTTAAAATTGATGTTTCATTTTTTTTTATTAAAACTATATAAATTCCATTTTTCAATAAATCATATGAATTTATTAAAGATGCTGAATTAAAAAAATTTTTAATTATATTTCCTGTAACTGATTTTAATGCCTGTTCAGCCTCTTCAAAATATATGTTTTCACCTGTTAAAAAAAATAATTTAGCAAAAGATTCTATTATTACACTTATACCTGAAGGTGTTGATGTATTATAAATTGATTTTAATTTTATAAAAATATCATTAGTTTTTTTTGAATTAATAAAATATCCCCCATTTTTTTTGTCTTTGAAGTTATTTAAAATTTCTTTAGAAAAATTTATAGCATTGTCTAAATATTTTTTTTCACTAGTTGTTTCATACAAAGTAATTGAACATCTCATGAAATTTGCATAATCATCAATTGTTGCGTAAGTTTTAACTTTTTTATCTTTGAATGAATGATATAGGTCTCCATTTTTAATTAAATTATTATATAAAAATGAATAATTTTTTATTGCTTCATCTAACCATTTTTTTTCATTAAATATCCATCCAGCTTTAGCTAAAGCATTAATTATTAATCCATTACAATCTGTTAGAATTTTAGTATCAATTTTAGGAAAAATTCTTTTCTTTCTTTCTTTAAAAAGAATATTTAGAAGTTTTTTATCTTTTTTTATTTCATTAATATTTCTCTTTTTTTTTAAATATAAAATATTTTTATTCTCCCAGTTACCTTCTTGGCTAATGTTATAAATTTGACAAAAATCTTTTGATGAATTTCCTAAACATTTATCAATTTCTTTTTTATCCCATATATAATATTTTCCTTCTATATTTTCACTATCAGCATCAATTGCACTTGCAAAACCTCCTTTATTTATTTTCATTTCTTTCAAAACCCAATTAATTGTTTCAAATATTCTAATTTTAAACGTAGGTTCTTTAAAAAATTGATAACCATAAATTAAAAGTTCAATTAATTGTGCATTGTCATATAACATTTTTTCAAAATGGGGTATATTCCATTTTTCGTCTGTTGCATATCTAGCAAAACCTCCACCTATATGATCATAGATACCCCCAAGACATATTTTTTCCAATGTATTATAGATCTTATATTTTGTTTCTTTATTATTTGAAATATTAGATTTACAAAATCTTAAAATATTTTCAAAAATTGGCACATTCGGAAATTTTGGAGCTCCTTTTATACCCCCATTTTTTTCATCTATAAGGTCAATTAAAGAAATAGAAACTTGACGAGATAAATTTTCATTAAAATCATTATTTGGAATATTTATACAGCTTTCATTAATTCCCCTTTTAATTAATTGTACGCTTTTTTTTATTTTATTTTTCTCATTTAAAAAAACACTAGATATTGTTTTTAAAACAGTTGGGAATGCAGGTCTTCCAAATTTATTTTCAGGAGGAAAATATGTACCACCCCAAAATGGTTCAAGATTTGGAGTTAAAAACATAGTTAAAGGCCACCCACCTTGCTCTCCAAATATTTGTAATGCATTTTGATATATATTATCTAAATCAGGTCTTTCTTCTCGATCAACTTTAATGTTTATAAAGTTTTTATTCATTAATTTTGCAATATCTTTATTTTCAAAAGACTCTCTTGCCATTACATGGCACCAATGACATGCAGAATATCCTATAGATAGTAAAATAGGCTTGTTTTCTTTTTTTGCTTTTTCTAAAGAATTTTTATTCCACGCATACCAGTCCACAGGGTTTTTTTTATGCTCTAAAAGATAAGGACTTGTTTCTTTTTCTAATTTGTTCAACTTGATTAATCCAAATATGATAGTAAAACAAAAGAAAATGGATAAAAGTATAAATTATAAAATTAATTTAAAAACTATTTTTGCATCCGCAAGTAGCCTAGGTTTGTCTGCAATTAAAACTATAAGAATTTCTGGAAAAGAATCAAAAAAAATATTTAGATTATTAACAAAAAAAAAAAATTTAAAGGCACGTTATTATAATTTGGTTAAATTATTTGATATTAAAGATTCATCAATAATAGATAAAGCTGTTGTTATTTGGTTTCCAAAACCAAAAACGTATACAGGCGAGGATATGTTGGAAATTCATATACATGGAGGAAATGCAGTCTTACAGCATTTAACAAAAAATTTATTATCAATAGAAAATGTAAAGGAGGCCGAAGCTGGAGAATTTACAAAAAGAGCTTTTAGTAATAATAAAATGGATTTTTTAGAAGCTGAGGCTGTAAATGATTTAATAAATGCGGATACTAAATTTCAAAAAAAATTAGCTATACAGCAATTAGAAGGAACGTTAAGCAATGTATTAAATAATTGGAATAAGAAAATAATAAAAATATTAGCATATTATGAAGGATTAATAGATTTTGACGAAAGTGAAGTACCAAAAATTACAGAAAAAAAAATATTTAAACAAGTATCAGATTTAATTGATGAAATTAATATTTATTTATTAGAAAATAAAAGAGGGGAAATTATAAGAAACGGGATTGAAGTTGTGGTAATAGGAAAGCCAAATGTAGGAAAATCGTCATTAATAAATCAATTATTAAAAAGGGATGTTGCAATAGTAAGCAAAATATCAGGCACAACAAGAGATATAATAGAATCAAAATTTAATTTAGCAGGGATTCCAATAATTTTGTCTGACACAGCAGGTTTAAAAAAAAAAATTATAAATTCAGTTGAAAAAAAAGGAATATTAAAAGCAAAAACAAAAATAAAAAGAAGTAATATAAAATTATTGGTTTTGGATATTAGAAAAAAAATTGATGATGAAACTTTAAATTTGATTTGCGATAAAACTATAGTAATTTTGAATAAAATTGATTTAGTAAAAAAGAAAGAATTAATCAATAAAATCAATAGTTTAAGTAAAAATTATAATAATAAAATTTATTCTATATCCGCAAAAAAAGGAAGTGGAATTATTTCTCTGTTAGAAAACTTGGAGAATTATATTAAATTAAAATATAAGGACGTTTTCTTCGGTGAACCGGTTTTAACCAAATTAAGACATAGATCTTATTTAAAAAAATGTCTTTTTAATTTAAAAAAAATTAAAAAAAATAAGCAGCCAGAACTTAATGCGGAAGATCTAAGATTATCACTTAATGCTCTTGAAAGTGTAACAGGAAAATATAATGTAGAAAAATTATTAGATATAGTATTTAAAGATTTTTGCGTTGGTAAATAATTTTATGTTAAGAATATTTTCTTTATTTTTTGTAATTCTTATTATTTTCCCAATAAACTTGAAGTCAGAATATATTTTTGATTTAAGAGGTGTTTGGAAAGGAATTAATAAAAGTTATTCTTTGGAAAAAGGTTATAGGTCCTGGGAAAAAGAAATAAATATTTTTGAACAAAATGATAGATTGTTTAAAGGTAACTTTAAATATATAGATGGAGAAACAAATTTTTTAGGTGTCATAAGACAAAATAATAAAATTTTTTATTGGGTTTCACCCGAAAGTAAAGGATATATACATGGTGAAATTATTAATATAAATACGATTGAAGTTTGTTATATGGAGGCACATAAAGGAGCTGCTATTGGATGTTCAATATTAAAAAGAATAAAAAAATAAGAAAAAAAGTTTCACGTGAAACATATGAAGTTGTTGTAATTGGAGGTGGACATTCCGGATGTGAAGCAGCAGCAGCAGCGTCGCGAATCGGGTGTTCAACATTACTTGTTACTAATAATATTAAAAAAATTGGAGAAATGTCATGTAATCCTTCTATTGGCGGTTTAGGAAAAGGTCATTTAGTAAGAGAAATTGATGCTTTAGATGGCATTATAGGAAGAGCTATTGATATGTCTGGAATTCAATTTAGGCTTCTTAATGCATCTAAAGGACCTGCAGTAAGAGGATTAAGAGCACAAGCAGATAGAAAATTGTATAAAGTTGCAATTAATAAATTATTAAAGAAAGAAAAAAATTTAACCATTGTTCAGGATGAAGCAATTGACCTTAAATTAAAGAAAGATAATACCATTTCTGGAATTATTATGAAAAATAAAGGAATTGTTTCATGTGAAACAATTGTTCTAACTACAGGAACTTTTCTAAACGGTTTAATTCATATAGGAAATAAAAAAACAGCTGCTGGAAGAATAGGTGAAAAAGCAACATATGGTTTATCAAAAACATTTAGAAAATTGGGTTTTACTTTAGGAAGAATGAAAACAGGAACTCCACCAAGAATTGAAAAAAAAACAATAGCTTTTAATAAATTGTTAGAACAAAAAAGTGATAAAAAAATTAGACCATTTTCATTTATGAATAAGTCAATTAAAGTTAAACAGATATCATGTTTTATAACTCATACAAATGATAAAACTCATAGTATAATTGAAAAAAATATAGAAAAATCAGCTATTTACTCAGGCCAAATTGAAAGTATAGGGCCAAGATATTGTCCATCAATAGAAGATAAAATAGTTAAATTTAAAGATAAAAATATACACCATATTTTTTTAGAACCTGAAGGATTAAATTCAAAAATTATATATCCAAATGGAATATCAACTTCATTACCAGAAAATATCCAGGAAAAGTTTGTTAAATCAATTAAAGGATTGGAAAATGCAAAAATTTTACAATACGGATATGCAATTGAATATGATTATATTGATCCATTGCAATTGAAAAATACGTTAGAAACTAATAAAATCAATAACTTATATCTTGCTGGTCAAATAAATGGAACAACCGGATATGAAGAAGCAGCAGCTCAAGGATTAATTGCCGGAATTAATGCTGCGCTAAAGGTCAAAAATAAAAAAGAATTTATTCTATCTAGGTCAGATGCTTATATAGGTGTTTTAATCGATGATTTGGTTAATAAAGGAGTAACTGAACCATATAGAATGTTTACAAGTAGAGCAGAGTATAGATTGTTATTAAGATCAGATAATGCAGATTTAAGATTAACTCCAAAAGGAATTGATATAGGGTGCGTAAAAGATGATAGAGTAAGAATTTTTGGAAAAAAACAGAAATTATTAAAAATAATTGACAAAAAATACAAAAAATTACTTATTTCTCCAAATAAATTGTTAAAATATGGAATAAAAATTAATTTTGATGGAAAAAAAAGGAGTATTTTTGATTTGTTAGTATTTAAAAATATTGATAGAAAAAAATTAGAAAATATATGGCCAGATATAAAAAAAATTCCAGACGATATTTTTGAAGAACTAGAAACAAATTCTATATATAAAGGTTATGTTGAAAGGCAACTTCAAGATATTAAAGATTTAAAAAAGGATGAAAAATTAAAAATACCTTTTGATATAAATTATAAAAATATACCAAATTTAACAAAAGAAGTTTTAGAAAAATTAATATATATAAAACCAAGAAATTTGGGGGAGATAACTAGGATTTCTGGCGTAACACCAGCAGCAGTTATTAATATCTTAAGGTTTGTTCATAAAAAAAAGAATATTAATGTAAAAAAAAAAAATGAACGGGCTAGCTGAAATAAATTTTAAAAAAAAATCTAAAATAAATGATAAAGAATATTCCAAATTAAAAAATTATTTAAGATTATTAAAAATTTCGCAGAAAAATCATAATCTTATTAGTAATAAAGCTTTTGCAACGATATGGGATAGACATTTTTTAGATTCATATCAAATTTTAAAGATAATTGGTAAAGAAAAAAAAATCCTTGATATAGGTGGAGGAGCAGGTTTTCCTGCCATTGTTTGTGCAATTTGTTCTAATAATTATTTTAATATTGTGGAATCTAATAAAAAAAAATGTAATTTTTTAAATGAGGTAAAAATCAAATTAGATTTAAAAAATGTTAAAATACATAATTCGAGAGTTGAGTCATTAGAATTAATTGATAATATTGATTTTATAACTGCTAGAGCAGTTGCATCACTTACTAAATTACTTAAATATAGTCTTAAATTTACAAAAAAAAAAACAAAATGTATTTTTTTAAAAGGAAAATCAGTTTTTAAAGAAATTAAGATCGCCAAAAATAATTATACATTTAATATGAAATGCTTAAAAAGCATTACAAGCAATGAAGGAAATATTTTATTTATTGAAAATTTAAAAAAAAAATAATTATTATTTTGATTTTAAGTTTATAATTAAATTAATGTCAAAATTAAAAGATCCTAAAATTATAGCTATTGCAAATCAAAAAGGTGGTGTAGGAAAAACAACAACAGCAATAAACCTAGCTACAGCCTTAGTTTCAGTAAAAAAAAATGTATTGTTAATAGATTTGGATCCACAAGGAAATGCATCAACTGGAGTTGGTTTTGAGCAAAGCAAGGATAGAAATGACATTTATGATGTTTTACATGATTCGTCAAAAGTAAAAAAAGCGATACACAAAACAAAAATATCAAAATTAAAACTAATTCCTTCTACCTTGGATTTATCAGGAGCTGAAGTTGAATTGGCGAGAGAGGAACACAGAGAAATAAGATTAAAAAATGCAATTGAAAAAATAAAAAATGAATTTGATTATATTTTAATTGATTGTCCCCCTGCATTAGGAGTTTTAACAATTAATGCTTTTACAGCTGCAAATTCAATTATTGTACCAATGCAATGTGAATTTTATTCTTTAGAAGGATTGAGTCATTTAGTTCATACAATAAATAGAGTTAAAAAGACATATAATCCGGAATTACAAATTGAAGGCTTAGTTCTTACAATGGTAGATAAAAGAAATTCTTTAACTGAACAGGTAAGTTCTGATATTAAAGGTTTTTTTGGAAATAAAGTTTACAAAACTATTATACCTAGAAATGTTCGGGTTTCGGAAGCACCAAGTTTTGGAAAACCTGTCTTAATTTATGATTCAAAATGTAAAGGATCCAAAGCTTATATTGGTTTAGCTAAAGAATTTTTAAAACAAGAAAGAAAAGTTGTTAATGAATAATTTAAAATGATTGAAAAAAAAAATAGATTGGGAAAAGGACTTTCAGCTCTTATTGATATTGATTATGATGTTTCTGAATCAAAAAATAAATTAAATCAAAATAGTTTAATTTCAATTAATGAAATTGAATTAAGTAAATTTCAAGCTAGAAGAAAATTTGACAAAGAAAAACTTAATGAATTATCTGATTCTATTAAAAAGAATGGTTTAATTCAACCAATTATAATAAGAAGAAAAAATAATAAATATGAATTAATTGCTGGAGAAAGAAGGTTACGAGCTTGTAAACTAGCAAATATAAAAGAGATATCAGTAATAATTTCAGATTTTGATGATAGAAAAGCATTTGAATCTGGATTAATTGAAAATTTGCAAAGAGAAGATCTTACAGTAATAGAAGAAGCGGAAGGGTATCACAGATTAATGAATGAATTTAATTATACTCAAGATCAATTATCTTCTATTGTTTCTAAAAGTAGAAGTCATGTTGCAAATTTACTTAGATTAATTTCACTGCCAAGAGAAGTAAAAAAATATATTTTAGATGGAAAACTATCTTTGGGACATGCTAGATTTTTAGTTGGTTATGAAGGAGCTATAAATTTAGCAAAACGTATTATTAAAGAAGGTTTATCAGTAAGAAGTGTTGAAGATTTTTTTAAAGTTGATAATAAAAATAATATTTTAAAAGAAAAAGCATTTAATAAAGAAAAAGATAGCGACACGGCATTGCTTGAAAAAGAATTAAGTCTGAAACTAGGAGTTAAATTAACTATTAATGATAATAAAAATAAAGGAAATATAAAAATAGAATACAGGAATGTTGAGCAGAGAGAAAATATAATAAAAAAGCTTACAAGTGACTAATTATATTTTAAGGAAGATATATTTCTTAAAGTTCTCCAACATAAAATTTTTGAGATTTTTGAATTTAATTTACACATCTTTTCAGTTTCAATTATTCTTTCTATAACTTTATAACAAATTGTTGTTCTCCAATTTTTGACGTGATTATTAAATTGATTGATGTATAGAAAAAAAATTGGAGGTTTTAATTGATTTATTGAATCACGAGCATTCATGCCAGAATCAATTTTTTCATTAACAAATAATATTTTTTGAAAATGCTTTCCTGCTGATCTGAGGATCGCTATTGGACTAATTCCTTCTAAGTATAATTGATTTATGATTTTATCTAATTTTATAACATTTCCATCACATATACTGTAATTTAAGTCGTCAAAGTTAAAATTTTCATTTTGACTTATGCATTTTAAAATATCTGTATCTTTAAAATCTTTTTTGTCTTTCAAAAATAAAATAATTTTTTCAATTTCATTTTTAATAATATGTCTTTCATTCCCTAGATGTTTAGAAATTAATAAAATTATATCTTTACTTAAAGATATATTTTCTTTTTTAAAAGCACTTTCAATTAAATCTTGAACATCTCTTTCAGTATCATAATAACATGCTATAACACCAAGATGTTTTTCTTTTTCAAATAATTTTCTTAATTTTGATCTAGGTGTAAGTTCGCTAGCTTCGAAAACTACTAAACAATTTATATTTTCACTAGTTATGGTACTACTTATTATTTCAGTTAAATTATCTTTAGTATTTAAAACATGAATAATTTTTTTTTCTGCTGTAAGTGAAAATGTATTAAATTCATTATTTAGTTTTTCTGGCCCGGAAATTAATTCATCATTTTCAAATTTTATAATTTCTGCTTGTTTATTTTTATAAAAATCAATTATTACTTTACTTTTTTCTCTGACCAACCCTTTATTTTGACCATAGATTAAATATGAAGAGTAAGTTTTTTTTTCAACTAAATTTTTTAATTCATATGCTTTTATTTTCATAATTAATTTAAAATTCTAATTGCATATTCCATAATAGTATGTGATCTGCTGCTTTATTAGTTAATCCAAACATTGGAGCTATTAATAAATTATATTCTATTTCATCAGTTAGTTTAAATTTTTTTTTAAAGCCAGGACCAATTTCATGTTTTTGCCTTCCAGGTGAATCAAAATTATCTAATTGTCCGAAACTTGATATTCCACCAAAACCTATATGTATTCCTTTATAAATAGGTTTTTCAGACATTGAAAGATAAGATATTTTAAAGCTAGTGCTTCCTTCAGCTTTACTTCCAAATTCATTTTCAAAAATAAAATTTATTATATTTTTTGAGCCTAAGAAGTTTCTTTCAGCTAGTACTTTATATTCAATTTCGTTTGCTTCGCCTTTTTCTCTATACCAATTAAAGGAGAAATATAAAGCCACAGCCCATTCATCTTTTTCTATTAATTCATATTGGTTTTGAAATTCTGTTTTATACCAACGAAAATTATTTTCATATTTATCCCGCATAAAAAATTCTATTTCAGATTGCCATTTATCTGTCCAGGCATATTCAATTTCTGCTACATGAATATGCGCTTTATTTTTATTACTTCGATTATCATAATCAACATGCCCTCTCCAGGAAATTTCACGATCACCTTTATCAACTCGTGCGCCATATATTTTATGGTGGGCAAATAAAGGGTTCATTGTAAATAAAAGAGAGATGAGTAAAAAAAATGTTTTCATTTATTTATAATAATTAAATTTTTATTTGAAATCAGCAAGAAAAATAATTTTATATTTTTTTATAAAGAATTATAAAAAAAAGTAGGGCATGTGGATTTCGGCGACATGCTCCAGCGCCGATTCTTTTCTTTCGGGGGAAGTTAAGAATTCTTTTAATAATCTAAAGTTATTCCAAAATATGCTTGTAAAGGCGCGCCTGGTCTTGGTCCTAATGGTAAATATGTAGTTATATATTTAGCATTTAGTAAGTTATGAACGCCAAAATCATATTTCATACTGTTATTTAATTTATAACTTCCTTTAAAATCCCAAATAAAACGAGCTGGAATTTTTCCAATTCTAGTATCATCTGCTTTTGCACTTACATTTTCACCAGATGACCATTGAGAGCTTCTCCAATTACCAACTATACCGAAACTTGCTGGTCCATTAATAACATCTGTTCCAATTGTAATCATGTGTTCTGATATAAATGGAAGATCATTTCCTTTTTTTGCATTTCCATAAATAGTATCTCCATCAGATTTTTTTGCATCGTTTTCAAATTCAGCTGATGTATATGTGTATGCTAATTTCCAAGGATTATTAAATGCCCAGTTTCTTGCATGCCCAACATCATAAGCTAAAGATACTTCAGCACCATAAAGTTCAACCTCACCTGCATTTTGAGTTACAGCACTTCCTGCACCAGTATTAGAACTTACAATTAAATCTTCAAAATCTGTGTGAAATACAGCAATTTTGGAGTTAAAACTTTTTTCTTGATTTTTATAACGGAAACCAACTTCTTTTGCAAAACTTGTTTCAGGATCCATGTTTTCCGTATCTCCATCTGCTGTTGCAAATATGTCTTGTCCTTTAGGAAACGAAGATCCTTGGTGTACACTACCAAAAAAACTAAGATTGTTTGATCGTTTATAATTAAAACCAATTCCACCTGAATATCCTTCAACGTCTTGAGTTAGCAATCCACTTGTTCCACTTCTTATTCTTTTAGCATCGACTTTTTCATATCTAAAACCAGGTGTAACAGTTAAATTATTAAATTGTATAGAATCTTGTATATATAAAGCCCTACCCCATGTTTTATATTCTTTTGATGACGCAGCTTCTTTAAGCGTGCTCGATGTCAGATACATTACACTGTCTTTTAAATTATAATAATCATAAAATGACATGTCATAGTAAGAGTCATAATGCCAACGCCAACCATATGTTAAAGTGTGATCTAAATTTTTTCCTCCGATATCTGTAGCAAATCCACTATTAAATCTTTGTTCAATTCCTCTTACACGATAATCTCTATTATTATGTTTAACTTCAACAGTAATTCCATCACCTCCACCAGTATCTATAAGTTCTAGTTCTGCGACAGTATCTGCCTTATAAAATTTAGTTCCACCATCTGTTTGATTAACATCTGTGTGATATTCTGCTGCTTTTGCCCAGTCTCTATGAAACTTAGAAGCATAAGCAGTTGTTGTTATTGTTGTGTCATAAAAATTTGGAATTTCTAAGTTATATTTGAAATGTCCTCCACTTCTATGTGTCCATATTCTATCATTTTGAGTATATCCATAAGCTTTCCACGGGTCTTTATGATTAATATCATACTTTGAAACACCAGCATATCCTAAGTCACCAACCATTCTTATATGCTGTGCTTTCAATTCAAAACTGTGTTCCAAACCTGCATTAAATGGATCAAAATTTGGATCATAACTTAATTTAATCATTGGTTCATATTTATGAAAACCTGATTGACCTTTATCTATTTTTTTCCAATTTCTAAAACCACCATCTCCTCTTCCATATAATTCTAATAGAACTCCAAAATCTCCTATATTTGTACCAAAAGTATCACCATAAAATGCATGAGTTCTAACATTACCATATGATATATTGTCTGTGCCACTAAAGCCTTTAGAACCTAAAACACCTAAATAACTTCCATATGTTGTTTTTAAATGAAATTTTCTTTTTGTTGGAATCGGGGTTGTTAGATAATTAAGAACACCTCCGGTAGTTCTTGGGCCATAGAGTACTTGACTGGAACCCATAAGAACTTCAATTCCACTTTTATTTCCTGATGTTGGATTAAAATATGCTGAAAAATCTGTATATGGAGCTGGGGCTGATAATACACCATCTTCCATAATTGTTATTTTTTGGCTTCGTCCCGGGTCTACACCCCTTAAACTAATGTTAGGAAATATTCCATAACCATTTTCTTCTCTACTGTATACTCCCGGAATTGTTTTTAGGATCTGATCAATATTATCATAGTTATTTGATTTTATTGTTTCAGAACCTATAAAAGCACCTGAACCACTTAAAGAATCCGCTTCTTCTTGCCCTCCAGTAACAGTTACAGCAGGTGCATAAATATCAGCAGAATTTGCAAAATTGGATAATGCTAGAAAAGTAATACATGTAGTTATAAGAAGGTTTTTTTTATTCATTTTATTAAATCAAATATAAAAATTATATAAATACGCATAAAATTGAGAACCATTCTCATTTATGACTCTTAATTAGGAATAATAATCATTCTCAATTAATAGTCAACATTTTTTGTATAACTTTTATTTTAATAAAATTTGATTAGAATAGGCTTATGCGAATTTTGACAAAAATTTTATTATTTTTCTTTTTCATTGGCATAAATATATCTTTTATTTCTTTAATAAAGAATGACATAAAGAAAAATTCAATTACATATGCTTATTTATGTAAATATGATTATGACCAAAAATCTCAAAAAAATAAATTTAGTCAAGATTGTTTTTCTTGTACATTTAAGAAAGATCATGAAAAAGATTGTACTAGTTTATTTTCAAATGCTGAACAAATACATTATTTTTTAAAACAATCAAACATATATCCAAAATTAGTTACTTATTTCAAATATAGTTTTCAGAAAACACGTGCACCTCCTTTTTTATCTTAGTTAATTTTACTTTTTAAATTATTAATTAATTAGATTTAGGAGGTCTAATGTATAAGTTTTTATTAATATATTTTTTATTATTACCTTTAACTGTATTATCTGATGGTATAGGAGGAAGACCAGATAGTCATGCACCTATAGGCATCATGGGTGACCATGCGCATAAAAAAGGTGAGTTAATGTTTTCATATCGATACATGCATATGGAAATGTCTGATTTACAGGATGCTAGTCATGATATTACGAGAACCGATGCAGTTTCTTCTAATGGTTCTTATAAATTTATGAATGCTCCGATTAAAATGCATTCTAATATGCATATGTTTGGCGGCATGTATGGAATAAATGATAATTTGACTGGCATGATTATGGTTCCTTTTTTAAATAAAAAAATGCAAGTCAGACAAAGAGCTGGAGATATGAATCGTTTTACAGTTGCTTCACGTGGTTTAGGAGATATTAAATTGACCGCTCTTTATTCTTTAAAAGATAATTATAATTCTAAATGGCTTTTAAATTTTGGTTTAAATTTACCGACTGGAGAAACTAATGCAAAAGATGTTATGGTAATGATGAGTGGCATGCATATGCATTCAACTCTTGGGTATGGTATGCAACTTGGTTCTGGAACTTATGATCCAATCTTAAAAATTGGCTATATTAAAAAATGGGATAAAGCTTCTATTGGATGGCAAACATCAGGAGTTTGGAGATTTTATCAAAATCAAGATAATTATCATTTAGGAGATGAATATGAAGGAACTCTTTATGGAGCATATGTATTGAATGATTGGATATCCTTTTCAGGACGTATAAAAGGGGAATGGAAGAGAAAAATCTCTGGAGCCCATGCTCATCATACAAATATGTTGATGAGTCCTGCCTTTTCGAAAGACCAGGGTAATAGAAAAATAAACTTATTAGGCGGAATAAATTTTATTGTACCAAAAGGAGAGTTAAAAGGACAGCGTCTGGCATTAGAATATAGTGTGCCAATTTATCAATATTATGATGGACTTCAAATGAAATCAGATCAAATGATAACTTTTGGTTGGCAATATGCATTTCATTTTAAGGATTTGTTTTAATATTAACAGGTCTTTTGCCAAAAATTGCTGTACCAATTCTTATATGTGTTGCTCCAAAAGTAACTGCTTTTTCAAAATCATTACTCATACCCATACTCAAATAGGGAAGTTTATATTCTAAATTTTTTTTTTTTAGATAAGCAAAATGAATAGCTGGATCTTCATTATATGGGGGAATACACATTAGGCCTTGTACATTTAGTTTGAGATCTTCTTTACAATATTGAAAAAATTCATCAGCAGAATTTGGAAAAATTCCTGATTTTTGGGATTCTTCTCCTGTATTTATTTGAATCATATAAGAAATTTTTTTTTGCATATTTTCTTCTTCTTTTTTTAAAGTTTTTGCTATTTTTTCTCTATCAACTGTTTGGATAACATCAAACAATGCAATGGCATCTTTTGCTTTGTTGCTTTGTAAAGGTCCAACAAGATGTAATTTAATATTTTTATATTTTTTTTTTAATTCAGGCCATTTTTTTATACTTTCTTGGATTTGATTTTCTCCAAAAATTTTATGACCATAATCTAAAGCATTTATAATTCTCTCTATAGGCTGACGTTTAGATATTGCTATAATTTCAACATTTTGTTTTTTATTTATATCTTCATTTAAACTATTAGATATTTTTTTCTTAATTAAATTAATATTTTTAAAAAGATTTTGATTTTTCATTTTTTTATTACAATTATTATAAATGCAATCTTTAAATTCATATACAAAAATAAACAAACTTTTACATTTTTCAAAAAAAATTAAAAATAATATAAAAAAAATGCCAAAAATTATAATAATTTTTGATGATAATGTTTTTGATAAAAAAAAATTTTTAAATTTAAAAATACCAAAAAACTCTGCTTTTTTATTAAGATCATATGAAGTTAAAGAAAGGAAAAAAATTGCCAAAGATTTGTTAAAATTTTGTAAAATGAAAAAATTAAAATTATTAATAGGCTCAGATATTAAGCTAGCAAAAAAAATAAATGCAGATGGCGTTCATTTCCCTGAATATATGATTAAAAACAATCAAGTTGACTGGGATTTTTTAAAAAAAATAAAAATAGAAAAGAATTTATTTGTTACAACTGCAGCGCATAATATAGAATTATTGAAAAAGGCTGAATGTCTTGATATAGATGCTGCATTATTGTCCCCAGTATTCAAATCTAAAAGCCATCCTGGAAAAAAAAATTTAGGAATAAATAAATTTAAAAAAATAATGAATGGAACCAATTTACCAATTTATGCTTTAGGAGGAATTAATATAAAAAATATTAAATCTTTAGTCGAAACTGATATTATAGGTTATGCTTTTCAAAGGGGGATATGATAAAAAATTTTTTAATATTCTTAATGCTATCTTTATTAGTTACTAATTGCAGTACTATAGGCGGCTTTGGTTTTGGTAAAAAAAAAAATCAATTTGAAAAATTAAAAATAAATGAATTTTTGTGGAAAGCTTCAAATAATTTATTGATAAATTATCCTAATGTTACAAGCGATTTAAAAGATGGATATGTTTCAACAGATTGGATTATACTTAAAAAAAATTCAAAAAATAGATTTAAAATTACTGTATATATTTTAGGATCAGATTTAATTGAAGAAAATTTAGAAATTTTTGTTACTAAAGAAGTTTTAAAAGACGGCTTTTGGAAAAAAGGTCAAGCATCTTCGTCATTCTCAGATAGTTTAAAAAAAAATATAATTTTAAGAGCAAAAAAATTAAAATCTGAATAAATGGATAATTATAATTTTAAAAAAATAGAAGAAAAATGGCAGAAAATTTGGGAAAAAAAAAAAGTTTTTAAAGCAAATCTAAGTAGAAAAAAAAAATATTATGTTTTAGAAATGTTTCCATATCCTTCTGGAAAATTACATATGGGCCATGTAAGAAATTATACACTTGGTGATGTAATATCAAGATTTAAACAAAATAATGGTTTTAATGTTTTACACCCTATGGGGTGGGATTCGTTTGGTTTGCCTGCAGAAAATGCTGCAAAAGAAAATAATATACATCCAAAAGTTTGGACAAAAAAAAATATAGATACTATGAAAAATCAGTTAAAAAAAATGGGCTTTTCATATGATTGGGAGAGAGAAATTTCTACAGCTGATAAAGATTATTATCATCAAGAACAAAAAATATTTCTAGAATTTTACAAGAAAGGATTGGTGTATAAAAAATCTACATATGTAAATTGGGACCCAGTAGAAAAATCAGTGTTAGCAAATGAACAAGTTATCGAAGGTAAAGGATGGAGATCTGGTGCATTAATAGAAAAAAAATTGATGTCACAATGGTTTTTAAAAATAACAAAGTATGCTGAAGATTTAGAAAAATCATTAAAAGATTTGAAATATTGGCCAGAACAAGTTAAAACAATGCAAAAAAATTGGATAGGAAAATCTTCTGGTTTAAAAATAAATTTTTTTATAGACAAAACAAAAGAAAAAATTGAAGTTTTTACAACTAGACCTGATACTTTGTTTGGAGCTTCATTTATTGCTATAGCTTCGGAACATCCCCTATCAAAAAAATTATCTAAAGAAGATAAAGAAATAGAGGAATTTGTAAAAAATTGTCAAAATAATTTGAATCTTCAAGAAGAAGAATTTGAAAAATTAGAAAAAATTGGTTTTAAATTACCATTTAATGCGATAAATCCTATTACTAATGAAAAAATACCCGTTTATATAGCAAATTTTATAATAATGGGCTACGGTACAGGAGCTGTTTTTGGTTGCCCCGCACACGATCAAAGAGATTTTGATTTTGCTAAAAAATATAATTTAAAAATAAAGCAAGTCATTGAATCTAATGAAGAAAATGATTTAAAAAAAGCATACACTGGTGACGGAAAACTTATTAATTCTGATTTTTTAAATGGATTAGATACTACTAGAGCAAAAATTGAAATTTCTGATAGTTTAATAAAAAAAAAAGTTGCTAAAAAAGAAACTATTTACAGATTAAAGGATTGGAGCATTTCGAGGCAAAGATATTGGGGTTGTCCAATACCTATAATATATTTAGAAGATGGAACACCTGTTCCATTATCTGATAAAGATCTGCCTGTAACATTACCAGATGACATTGATTTTTCTAAAACAAAAAATCCATTAAACGATCATCCTAAATGGAAATATACTAAATGTAGAAAAACCGGAAAAAAAGCAATAAAGGAAACTGAAACATTTGATACATTTTTTGAATCCTCTTGGTATTTTGCAAGGTTTTGTTCACCAAACTCAAAAAATATTGTTGATAAAGAACAAGCAAAATATTGGTTACCCGTTGATCAATATATTGGAGGTATTGAACACGCTATCTTGCACCTTTTATATTCAAGATTTTTTTCTAGAGCTTTGAAAGATTGTGGAATAATTAATATTAAAGAACCATTTAAAAATTTATTAACCCAAGGAATGGTATGTCATAAAACATTTAAAAATAAAAAAGGAGAATGGATTTTTCCCGAAGAGTATGATTCTGCGAAAAATAAAGATGAATTTATTGTAGGTAATAGTGAAAAAATGAGTAAATCAAAAAAAAATGTCGTTGATCCTGATATGATTTTAAAAAAATATGGATCAGATACAGCTAGATTATTTATGTTATCAGATAGTCCGCCAGAAAAGGATTTAGAATGGACAGAAACTGGAATTAAAGGCGCATATAAATATTTAAGTAAATTGTGGAATTTAATTTTTAAAAATAAAAATTTTTTTGAAAAAATAGAAATAAAAAAAAAAGAAATTAATCAGAATGATAATATTATTTTGGAAATGAATAAAACCATATTCTACGTAACAGAAGATTATGAAAATTTTAGATTTAATAGAGCTATTGCAAGAATAAGGGAATTTACCAATTTAGTTTTTGATTCTGAAAAAAGATTAAAGGAAAAAAAAGAATTATTTAAATTTATTCTAGAAAATATAATTAAATTAATTAATCCTATGACACCTCACTTAGCAGAAGAAGCATGGCAATTTTTGGGGAATAAAAAATATTTAGTTAACACTAATTGGCCAACTGTAAATAAAATGTTTCAAGAAAAAGAAGCAATAGTAATTGCAGTTCAAATAAATGGGAAGTTAAAAGGTACTATAGAAATATCAGAAGGTATGAAAGATGAAGAAATAGAAAAAAAAGCATTTTCCTTACCAAAAGTAATAAAAATAATGGAAAACAATAAGCCAAAGAAAGTTATAGTAATTAAGAATAAAGTTGTGAATATAGTTATTTAAATGAATAAAATTTTTATTATTTTAAACTTTTGTATAATCCTTTTAATTTCAAATTGTGGTTATGAACCAATTTACCAAAAGAATTTAGAAACATCTCAAGATTTATTATCAGTTTCAGTAAAAAATATTAAAGATAGATCAGGACAAATTTTAAGAAATTCATTAATTAATAAATTAAATCCGGAAGGAAAAAGAGAGATAAAGAAATATAATTTAATTATAGAATTGTCAGAAAGTAAAACTGAGTTGGGAGTTAGAAAAGATATGTCTGCAACAAGAACAGATTTAGAAATTTCAATTAAATATATTTTGAGGGATATAGAAAATTCAAATATAATCTTACAAGGAAATAAAAAATCAATTTCTAGTTATGATGTAGTTGAATCTGTCTATGCAACGTTGATAGCGGAGAAAGATGCAAGGAAAAAAGGAATTGAAATATTAAGTGATGATATTTATACAGATTTAACAATTTTTTTTAAGAAAAAATAGAAATTAATAAATTTTAATTTTATTAGGATTATTTTTTAATAAAGCTAGCATGTTTTTTTTTTCTATTGAAATACATCCTTTAGTTACAATTTTTTTTTTATTTTCAAACAAATGTAAAAAAATAGCGCTTCCTTTATTTTTTATAATAGGATTTAAATTATAATCTAGGACAACAAGGATATCATAAAGAGAATCTTTTCTCCATAGTCTTTCTCCTATAGAAATATCATTTGTTTTGAAAATCTTATTATAATTAGGATTAGATGGTATATCACAGCATATATGATTTTTTTTTATTATTATTTTAGGTATTTTTGTTTTTATATTTTTAATTCTATCCTTTCTATACATTATATTTTTTATATTAAAAATTCCTTTAGGAGTTTTATAATCACCTTCTTTTTTATTATTTGTAATTCCATTTTTTCCTAAACCACATCTAAAATAATGGTTCTTAAATCTGAGCATTCCTAATTTATTAACTAAAATAATCATATTTTAAATATATTTATGGTAAGTAAAATAAAAAAAATTAATATAATAAATATTATGAAAATATTAATTGTTGAAAATAATTTTCTTTTAAAAGAAAATTTTTTCTCGCAATTAGACTTAAAATCAAATCTTAATTTATTTTTCTCTTCTTCGATATTAAAAAGTAAAAGAATTATAATAAAGGAAAAAATTGATTTTTTTATAATTTCATCACTAGGATCAAAATTAAATTCATTTAATGTCATAAAAGAAATATTTGATCAGAAACCAAGAAAAAAAATAATTCAAATTTTAGATAAAGTTGATGATAATAAACATAAATATTCTTCACATTATTTAAAAAAACCTATAGTTTTTAATAAATTATTATCATTAATAATAAAACCAAAAAACAGAGTATATCAAAAAAAAAATTTAGAATTAAGTAATGGCTTAATTTTTAAAAGATATCAAAGAAAACTTTTATCTATAAAAAAAAAAAAAGAAATTGTTTTAACTGAAAAAGAATCTGAAATTTTAAATTATTTGATAAAAGAAAAGAAATTTGTAAGAAAAACAGACTTATTACATAACATTTGGGGTTTTAATAATAAAGTAAAAACACGAACCTTGGAAACTCATATTTATAGATTAAGAAAAAAAATAAATAAAAATTTTGGTATTAAAAAATTTATTTTTGTACAGAATAATTCTTATAAAATAGTTTAATAATTATTTTATTAATTCAAAAACTTTTGGTTTGAACTTTACATTTCTTTTTATTTTAAGCAATGAAACAGTTGTTTCAACTTCTTGATTATCTGATATTACCCATTTTTTCAACTTTAATGGGTTTGAAGAAAAAATTAAATTTATATTTTCAATATTTTCAATATTTTTATCTTTAATTGTAAGAGTAATTTTTCCTTTTTTGTTTTCTAATTTTTTTACATTAAAATCTTTTTTTAAATTAATATTTTTTTTTAATAAAATCCATGCAGGACTTTTTTCTATTATTATTGATTGTAATTCATTTAAATCAGTATCATAGTAATGCAACCATTCTCCATCAGCAATGATAAGTAATTTATTTTCTTTTTCATATTCAATTCTTAATTTTCCTGGCTTAGATAATAAAATTTTACCTGATCCTTGAAATCCATCTGAGGAACTTTGTATAAAAGTTGATGAAATATTATTAAAATTATTTAAATATATTTCTAATTTTTTTATTAATTTTTCATCAAATGAAAATGTTTTTTTGTAATTAAAAAATAAAAAAAATATAAGAAGAAAATATGTATAAATTTTTTTCAAATTTTTTTAGAATAATTTTTTATTTGTTAATTAAAACTTCTCTTCTTCCAATTCTATCTGCTTCAGAAACAACATTGTTTTCCTCCATTGTTTCAATTATATTTGCAGCCCTATTATAGCCTATTTTGAAATGTCTTTGTATCAAACTCGTAGATGCTCTACCTTTAGAAATAACTAATTCTACTGCTTCAGAATAAAATTCATCTTTTTCTTTTGAAATAATATCATTATTTTTATTTGATCTATCATCAGTTATTCCATCTATATATGATGGCTTTCCTTGAGATTTAAGAAAATTTACAACTTTGTTTACTTCATTATCACTTACAAATGGTCCATGAACTCTTTTTATATTACCTGCTCCTGACATAAAAAGCATATCTCCTTGACCTAATAAATATTCTGCTCCTTGCTCTCCAAGTATTGTTCTACTATCTATTTTAGTTGCAACTTGATAACTTATTCTAGTAGGAAAATTTGCTTTTATAGTCCCCGTAATTACATCAACTGAAGGTCTTTGAGTTGCGACAATTAAATGTATACCTGCTGCTCTCGCCATTTGAGAGAGTCTTTGAATACTTGCTTCTACATCTTTCCCAGAGACTAACATAAGATCAGCAATTTCATCAATAATTACTACTATGTAAGGGAATTTTTTAAATTCTATTCTTTTATCTTCGTATATAGGTTTTCCAGTTTGACTATCAAAACTTGTTTGTATTTTTTCTATTGTAATATCTCCATTTATTTTTTTATCATTAATTTTTTTGTTATAAGATTCTATATTTCTAACACCAATTTTTGACATTAATTTGTATCTTTTTTCCATCTCTTCTACTAACCATTTTAAACTATGTATCGCTTTTTTAGGATCTGTAACAACAGGTGTTAATAAATGCGGTATTTCATCATAAACTGAAAGCTCAAGCATTTTAGGATCAATCATTATAAATTTACATTGATCCGGTCTTAAAGAATATAAAATTGATAAAATCATAGCATTTAGACCAACTGATTTACCTGATCCAGTTGTTCCTGCAATTAGAAGATGGGGCATTTTTGATAAATCTTGTATTACAGTTTTTCCAGCTATATCTTTACCAAAAACCAATGGTAAATTGGCATTAAAATTATCAAAATCTTTTAAGCTAAAAATATTTTTTAAATTTACAGAATCCCTTTCTTGATTAGGTAATTCTACTCCTATTGCATTTTTATTTTTAAAATTTGAGATTCTTGCAGATCCAGCACTCATAGATCTTGCAATATCATCTGTTAAATTGATTATTCTTTTTGTTTGTACACCAGGAGCTGGTTCTAATTCATATAGAGTTACAACAGGCCCAGGATTTATTCCAACAACTCTAGCTTCTATATTGAATTCTTTTAATACATTTTCTAATAATTTTGCATTCTGTTTAAGTAAATCTTTGTTAAGTTGATTTACATTAATTTTATTTTCTGTACTTTCAAGCAAATCTATTTTTGGCAAAATATAATCTGAGTTTTCATCAAAATTAAATTTTGGCTCAACTGATTCTTTGTATAATTTCCCTGGCTTAGAATAATTTTTTTTTTCTGTAAATAAATCATCTGTAGTATTTTCTTGGATTAATTTTCTTTTGAAAAAAAGATTTATTATTTTAAGTCCTAGTGGTTTTAAAAAATTTAAAAGTTTTATAAAAAATAAAATTATTAATTTTGTAAATTTTATTGATAATTCGAAAATCTTTTTTAATTTTAAAAAAAATGTATTACTTATTTTTATCCAATCTGATTGAGATAATCCTAATGTAAAATTAATACTAATAAAAGTTAAAACAAAGAAAAATAAATTTATGTATGTTTGACTTATTTCAAATTTATTATCTTGAAAAAAGCTTGATATATAAAGTAACGAATATTTTCCAACTAATCCTCCTGATCCAGTATTTAAATTGAAAATGTTTAGAGAGCTTAAAGTTATAGAAGTTGAAATTAGCGTTATTGGAATGAATATAAATCTAATCCAAAAAATGGATATTTTTTTATGTATAAAAAATTTAACACCCCAAACAAAACTTATAAGGAAAATGATAATTGATGAGCTACCAAATAATTTAATTAAAAAATCTGAAGTATATGCTCCTGAATTACCAAGAAAATTTTTAGTATTGCTGTCACTCAAATATGAAAATGATGGGTCATTAACATTAAATGATATTAAAGAAAAACCAATTGCAATACTAAATATTAAAAGGATTATGCCTAAAGATTCTATTAACCTTCTTTTTAAAGGACTATTTAATGAGTCAGATGAATTATTAAACTTTAAAACCATATTAAAGTATTAACTTTATTACATCCCAACACTTATAGATTTATATAAGTTTTAATATAAAACAACAATTTTTTATTAATTTTTATTAAAGTTATAACGCTTTTGAGCCTTTTTCACCTGTTCTAATTCTTATTGCTTTATCAATATTGAGTGAAAAAATTTTTCCATCACCTATTTCACCTGTATTTGCTGAACTTTTTATGGTTTTAATTACTTTATCTTCTATTTTTTTATCTATTACTATTTCTATTTTTATTTTTGGCAAATATTTAACTGAGTATTCAGAACCTCTATATACTTCTTTATGCCCTTTTTGACGTCCAAAACCCCGTACTTCAGAAACTGTCATACCTTCAACACCTATTTTACTTAATGCTTCTTGAACTTCATCAAGTTTAAAAGTTTTTATTATTGCTATTATTAATTTCATTTAATTTAAATTATATAATTCGGTATATATATTACAAATGGTATCCTCTTTCACCATGAGTTGTAATATCTAGACCTTCTTGGGCGTCTTTACTAGAAACTCTTAAACCTACTAATGATTGTACTATTTTTACAATTATGAATGTTGCAATAAGTGATAATGCTGCGACAGTAATAACACCTGTAATTTGAACTTTGGCTTGTGCCCAACTACCCGCTGTTCCACCGATAGCTTCATTTGCTAAAAATCCTACCATTATAGTACCAAGCATACCACCAACACCATGAACCGCGAAAACATCTAAAGAATCATCAATATTAAAAGTTTGTTTTATTAAAACAGAAAAGTAATAACATACGGCACCAGCAGCTACTCCAATAATAAATGCTGATTTTGGATCTACGAAGCCTGAAGCTGGTGTTATAGTTGCTAAACCAGCAATTGTACCTGTAACAAGACCCACTAATCCTGGTTTACCATTTTTATACCATTCAATTGCCATCCAAGTTAATGAGGCTGTAGCTGCAGCAATATGTGTTACAACCATTGCCATACCCGCATTTGCACCTGATGATAGGGCGCTACCTCCGTTAAATCCAAACCAGCCAACCCAAAGCATGCATGCGCCTACCATGACAAGACCGGGATTATGAGGAGGTTTTACATTATTTGGAAATTCATTTCTGTTGCCTAATAAAATTGCTATGACAAGAGCTGAAACACCTGCTGTCGTATGGACAACTAATCCGCCTGCAAAATCTAAAACTCCTAAATCAGCTAACCAACCACCGCCCCAAACCCAGTGTGTTGCAGGGGCATATACTACAAAAAGCCAAATAGCAGAAATTAAAAGAACAGCAGAAAATTTTATTCTTTCAACATATGCTCCAACCATTAGGGCAGGTGTAATTATTGCAAATGTCATTTGAAAGATAAAAAAAACATTTTCAGGTATAGTTCCACTAAGTGCATTCCATTCTACGTTATTAAATAAAAATTTTTCTGTTATGCTTCCAATATATTTATTTAAATCTCCACCATCTGTAAATGCAAAACTATAAGCTCCGAATAGCCATAGAACGGACATTAAACATGCTATTGCTATAACGTGCATCAATGCCGATACAACATTTTTAGAATTAACTAATCCCCCATAAAAAAGAGCCAATCCAGGTAATGTCATAAATAAGACTAATGCAGTTGATGTCATAATCCACGCAGTATCGCCTGAATCTAACGAAACCTCTTCTTCTGCAAGTAAATTTAAATCACCTGATACCAGGAACAGAAAACTAGAGATTAATAAATAATATATTTTATTCAAATTATTTTACCTTAAAATTTAATATATCAATAAACAAGCAATAATTGTGCCAAAACATATTATTTATGAATTTTTTATTAATAAATTATCAATTAAGGCATTTTTTATGGGCCAAGTAATATTAGCTATGCGTAAAAGTGATTTTCTTGCTAATTTAATAATTGGTTTTTGACTTGTATAAAGCTTTACTAAGCCATTTGTTGCTAAATAAATAGGCAATGACACTTTTTTGAACTTATTTTCATAAGATTTTAAAATTCCCTTTTCTGCAATATCTTTATTTTTTGTTAAAGCATGATTTATTTGATTATTTAAAATGTCTATTCCCCTAAGATTTAAATTAAAGCCATGGGCGGTAACAGGATGCATTCCAACAGCGGCGTCTCCTATTAAAACACATCTATCTCTGTAAAATTCATTAGAAAATACTGTTATCATAGGATATGTAAATTTTTTTCCAATTAAATTCATTTTTCCTAGTTTAAATTTTAAATTATTTTCAATTTCATTATTTAATTTTTTTTTATCCATAAGTAAAAAATTTTTTAATTCGTTATTTGGCAAAGTAACAACAATAGAAGATAAATTTTTTTTTATTGGCAAAATTGCTATTGTTTGTGAATAATGAAAATATTCAGATGCAATATTTTTATTATTTATTTCATGCTTCATTCTAAATACAGTCATAGAAGTCTTAAAATTTGTTATATTAGAATGTATTCCTAATTTCTTTCTTATTTTTGATAATCTACCATCTGCTATAACTGTTAATTTTGTTTTAAAAATTTTTTTATTTTTTAAATAAATTTTTGAATATATATTTTTATTATTTATTTTTGAAACTTCACAGTTTGTAAAGATTTTAATTTTTTTTAGAGATTTTAATTTTCTATATAAAGCTTTTTTTATAATTTGACTTGAAATTAAGTATCCTAAATTATTTTTTGAAGTTCTTTTATGATCAAATTGTAAATAATAAGGAGAATTTCCATCTAAAACCCTTGCTTCTTTTATTGTTGATATTGATTTAGTATTAATAAATTTGTTTATACCAATTTTTTCAAGAATATTTATAGATCTATGTGTAAGAGCAATATCGCGACCATCATTTTGAGGTTTTGAAAATTTATTTAAATTATTTTTTTCAATTATTGCAATCTTTAATTTTTTTTCTGCTAATAAACATGCTAAAGCTAAACCTGAAGGGCCGGCACCTATAATTACAACATCATAATTCATATTTTAAGAATATTTTATTTTTTAATTTTTCTTGCTTTTTCAATAATCATAATTGGTATACCATTTTTTATTGGATAAGCTAAGCCTGCTTTTTTGCTAATTAATTCTTTTGTTTTATTATTGTAAATTAAAGGCCCTCTTGTTTTAGGGCATATTAAAATTTTCAATAAATCTTTGTTCATAAGTTTATTATATATAATAGTAATTAAATTCATATTTATAGTTGAATTAAATATTTAGATAATTTATTATCACATTGGTTTGCGGGAATAGCTCAGTGGTAGAGCATCACGTTGCCAACGTGAGGGTCGCGAGTTCGAATCTCGTTTCCCGCTCCAAAAAATATTTATTTTAAGAGAATTTTTGCAACTTGATGTGGTTTTTCTAAAAAGGAAAAATGACCACAATCTTTTATAGTTTTAAAATTATGAAGTCCAAGCAGGTTTTTAGTTTCATTACGTTCTGCATTGTTTGACCAATCATTATCTCCATAAATTAGTTCCTTTGGAAGGTTAATATTAGGATATATATTTTTCGTATTTGACCAACTACGATAATTTGAAAGAACATTTCTAAAATGATAATAATATCCAGGATGCTTATATGATTTACAAAGTAAGTTTAAATAATCTTTCGGTAATTTATTTTTATCAACAAAACCTCCGTTTAAAATATTTTTTAGTACTATTTTATTTTCTAACCTAGCAAATAAATTTCCCAAAATTGGAAGACTTACATGAAACATTATAAATTTTGCAAAAAAATTTCCTCTTCCAATACCATCTCCAAATTTTTTATCATAATCATATGGATTAAATGAAAAAATCTTTCTTATGCTTTTTGGTTTTTTTTGAGAAATCGAAAAAGGCAAAACTCCTCCAATTGACTCTCCTGCTAACGTCAATCTAGATAATTTTTTTTTTTCAATAAAATCAATAATACAATTAGTAAAAAAATCTTGATTATAATTTGTTTTAGTATTTATCGGAGATTCTCCAAATCCAGGTAGATCTATACTATAAATAGTAAATTTTTTTTTTAATAATTGAGCAACATTATCAGAATATTCAAGCCTATTTCTTATTGTATGTAAAAGTAATAAAGGAGAACCTTTACCAGTTTTCTTATATCTAATGAAAGTACCATCTGCTAAATTAAATTTTTTAATATTATTGTCCATTGAAATTAGTTATAAAGCATAATTTTTACTTCATTTTTTTTTAGTTAATTTATATGTTAAATTTTTAAGTTTATTTAAAGTTTTACTTCCAACATGATGTTCCATTCCTTCACTATCTAATTCTGCTGTTTCTTTATCTATACCTAATGCTATTAAAAAATCAAAAACAATTTTATGTCTTGTGCTCGAATGATTTGCAGTGATTTTACCTTTTTTAGTTAGATGTATAGATCTATAGGGTTTTGATGTTAAAAAACCTTTTTTAACTAGTCTATTAATTGTTTGATTAACTGTAGCTTTAGAAATTCCTAAATGATTTGCAATATCAACAATTCTTGCTTCGCCTTCTTTACTAATTAAATCAGCTATTAATTCTACATAATCTTCAGCCAGTTCAGTTTCATGTGCTTTTCTTGTATGAATATATGATTTTGCATTAGTTTTTGGGTTTTTTTTATACATATTATTTTATAAATTTATCACTTTTTTTTTTTATTAAAACTTGAAAAAAAAGTTAGTATAAACTAACTTATTTAGTATATACTAAATAAATGACTGAATTAATTTTATCAATAAAAAATTATAAATTATTTTCTTTTAATAAATTAATTTTAAAGAAATTTATAATATTTTTTTCATTAATTTTTTTAATATTTCATCCTTCAGATATTGGTTTAATTACTAGATCTGCTATGGCTAACGCTTATTTATCAGTATCTGTTTATGTTGCAATTACATTATTTATATTTTTAAGTTTAGAAAAAACAAAACGATATTCTATTACTAATTTTTTTACAAATAATATTAAATTACAAATACCAATTGCCGCTTTTTTAGGCGCAATTCCTGGATGTGGAGGAGCAATTATTGTTGTAACTCAATATTTACGTGGAAATATAACTTTTGGTTGTCTAGTTGCTGTTTTAACATCTACGATGGGAGATGCGGCTTTTTTAATTTTGGCAAAAGATCCTGTTAATGCTTTTTTTATATTTTTAATAACTATGTTTACAGGAATTTTATCTGGTAAATTAATTGACTATTTTTTTACACACGGAAATTTAAAAAAAAATATTAAAAAAATTAATTTAAACTTAAATGAAATTAAAAATAAAAATCATTTAAAATTATATAAACTTTGGCTTATCATTTTCGCCCCTGGATTATTGTTAGGAATTATAAATCATTTGCAAGTGGACTTACATAAAATATTAAATTTTGACATTTATTATTTTTTTGGCTTTTCTGCTGCTTTGTTATCAGTTTTTCTTTGGTTAATTAATCCTCTTTCAGACAGAAAAATTTCACTTGATAATTCAAGGAATTTTAAAATGAAAGCTATAGATTTAACAAACTTTGTTACATTGTGGGTAATATTTGGTTTTTTATTCTTTGATTTAGGAATATATCTAACAGGCTTAGATTTTGAAAAATTTTTTGATGTTATTTTACCTTTAACTCCTTTAATAGCTATTTTGGTTGGCTTTATTCCAGGATGTGGTCCGCAAGTATTAACTGCTACGTTATATTTAAATGGATCTATTCCGTTTTCTGCAGAACTGGGTAATGCAATATCAAATGATGGAGATGCTTTGTTTCCTGCAATAGCCATGTGTCCTAAACATGCAATTTTAGCAACTTTATACAGTGCAATTCCTGCTATAATTGTTGCATACTCCTTTTTCTTTTTTTTTGAAAATTAATACTATTTTTTTGTTTTTAAACTAATAATTTATTAAATATTATAGTTAAATTAGTATAATATTTTTATATGGCACAACCAACACAAGAACAACTTAAAAATTTGATAGAATTATATCAATCAAATAAATTGGATGAAGCTGAAACAGAAGCACAAAATTTGTTACAGCAATTTCCTGAAGATTTAACTTGTTTAAATATTCTAGGTATTGTTTTAGATGGTAAAGGAAATACTGAAGAAGCTTTGAAAATTTATGATAAAGCTTTACAAATTAATGAAAATAGCGCAGAAACTCATTTTAATAAAGGATCAATTTTACATAGAATAGGTAATAACAATGAAGCTAGGATAAGTTATGAAAAAGCAATTAGTTTAAAAGCTGATTTTTTAAATGCATATTTTAATTTAGGATTAGTTTGTCAAAATTTACAAAGTTATAAAAAAGCAATTGAAAATTATCAAAAAGCTATAGAAATTAAATCAGATTTTCATGAGGCTATAGGCGCTATGGGAACGGCGTATCAAAGTCAAGGAGAACTAGATGAAGCAATTGAACATTATAAAAAAGCTTTATCAATTCAACCTGATGCTAGAAATTATTTTAATTTAGCAGCAGGATTAAGAAATAAAGGTTCTCTTGATGAAGCAATAGAAAATTTTGAGAAATCACTTTCATTTAATGAAAATAATCCTGAAGCATTAACAAATTTGGGCGATGCACTTTGGCATAAAGGAAAAGTTAAAGAAGGATTAGAAAGATTAAATAAAGCAGTTGAAATCGATCCTGACCATCCACAATCAAATTATAATTTAGCAGTATTTTTAAGTGATAATAATGAACTTGATAAAGCTTTAGATCATTTTCAAAGATCAAAAATTTATGATTGGCAAGAACGATCTTTGTATTGTTTGTATAAAATAGAAAAATTTGAAGATTTTAAAGTTGAATTAGATTCACTTATAAAAAATAAAAAAAACGATTCACCTTTTTTAGCTACTTTATCTAGCCATCATGCAATTAATTTTAAAACTAAAGATAATTATAATTTTTGCACTTCCCCTTTAGATTTTGCTGCACATATGTCAATAAAAGAATTAAAAGATCCTGATAACTCTCTTTTAAAAGAATTACTTAAAGATATAGAGAAAGAAGAAATATCAAAACGAACACAAAGTAGACTTCATAATGGTACACAATCATCAGGGAATTTATTTAAAAGACCAGAGGGATCTTTTAGAACATTATCTAAATTGATTTCTAGTGCAATTAAAGATTATTATGAAAAAAATAAAAGTAAGGATAAAAATTCTATTTTTGTAAAACAATTTCCGAAAAATGTAGACTTTAATAGTTCATGGTATGTAAAAATGCAATCTGGTGGACATCTTGATTCTCACATTCATGAGGAAGGTTGGGTGAGTGGTTCAGTATATTTATCAATACCAAAAGAAAAAAAAGAAAACGAGGGGGCTATAGAACTAAGTTTACATGGTGATAATTATCCAAAAAAACATGAAAATTTTCCTACAAAAACTTACAATGTTGAAGTTGGAGATGTTGTTTTTTTTCCTTCATCTGTTTTTCACCGTACCATTCCATTTAGTTCAAATGAAGAAAGAATTTGCATAGCTTTTGATGTAAAACCAGAAGTTGTATAAAAAAAACATAGAATAATAAAAAAAAAAAATTAATATTATTTTTATGAAATTTTTAATAAATATATTTTTTTCTATAATATTTATATTTACTGTTTTTACTGATGATCTTTACTCACATGGGCCTACAAGGCAAAAAATTAAAGAATCAATAGTAGTAAATGCGAAGCCAGAAGATGTTTGGAGTTTAATTAAAGATTTTGAAAAAATTGATTCATGGCATCCATCTATTTCAAAAGTTGAAAGTGATGGAAAAATTAGAACAATTTTTTATAAGCCTAGAAATAATACACCAATTACACAAAAACTTGAAAGTCATAGTAATGAAAAAATGATGTATAAAACTTCAATAACAAAAGTAGATATTAAATCTTTCCCAGTAAATACGTATACAGCAAATATTTCAGTTAAAGGAAATGACGATGGAACATCTACAGTGCTTTGGAAAGCGGCATTTTACAGAGCATATGTAAATAATGATCCTCCTCCTGAACTAAATGAAGCAGCCGCGATAAAAGCTGTTACAGAATTTTTTCAAGCTGGATTGAATAATATAAAAAGTACATTAGAAAAATAAAAAAAAATATATGAAGAATCTTCTTATTAATTTATGGATATTCTTCCTTTTTTTTTCAAAAATTGCTTTCTCAAATGATTTTGCTTACATTACAAATCAATTATCAAATAGCGTTAGTGTAATTGATCTTGAAAAATATAAAGTTATAAAAGAAATACCTGTTGGTTTAAAACCAGCAGGAGTTGCTGTACAAAAAAATGGAGAAAAAATTTTTATTAGCAATCCAGAAAGCAAAGAAATATCAGTTATAGATGGTATAAAATTAGAAAATATAAAAAATATTCCATCAGGAAAAGGACCTCTTGGAATAGCATTGTCAAAAGATGATAAATATTTATTTGTTGCTGATTGGTATGATAATTTAATAAGAGTAATTGATACAAAAACATTAAAATTAATAAAAAAAATTTTAGTTGGTAAATCTCCAGCAGGGATAGATACGAATATTAATAATACTTATTTCTATGTTGCTAATAGAGATGATAATACAGTTTCAGTAGTAAATATTGAAAATTTTGAAGTTGAAAAAACTTTAAAGGCAGGTAAAAGACCTTTTGCTGTTACTTTAAGCCCTGATAATAATTTTCTTTATGTTGCAAACGTTAAAAGTAGCGATGTAAGTATTTTTAACTTAAATAATTATAAAAAGGTTAAAACTGTTAAAGTTGGCAAATCTCCATATGCCATTGCTTTCAATAAACAAGGAACAAAAGCTTTTATTACCAACCAACATGAAAATACAATTTCTGTTATAGATACTAAAGCTAAAAAAAATATAAAAACTTTAGATATTGGCGAATATCCAGAAGGAATAAATTATTATAAAAAAAATAAAGAAGTATTAGTTGTTAATTGGTTTGATAGTGAAGTAGTAGTTTTAAATAGTGAAAATTTAAATATCAAAAAGAAAATTTCTGTGGGTGAAGGCCCAAGAGGCTTTGGCTATTTTATTGGTCCTAGTCTAATTAAATAATTTTGTTTTAATGTTTAAAATGTCTTAAATTACTAAAGGCCATAGCAATTTTATACTTGTTTGCTCTTTTAATAACATCTTCATCTTTAACTGATCCACCAGGCTGGAGAATTGCTTTTACACCAAATTTACCAAAAATATCTATACTATCAGGAAAAGGAAAAAATGCATCGGAGGCAACATAAGATCCTTTTAAAATATTTTTATTAAAAAATTTTTTTGCTTTTTCTGCACCAATTTTTGCCGAATCTAATCTATTCATTTGACCTGCACCTATTCCAATAGAGCTTTTATTTTTAACATAGACAATTGCATTTGACTTTACATATTTACAAATTTTTTCTGCAAGAAGTAGATCATCTATTTCTGTTGATTTGAGATTTTTCTTTGTTACAAATTTTAAATTTTTCTTAGTGCTTATGAAATTATCAGATGTTTGAATTAAAAAAGCATCAGACATTGATTTAATTTCTTTTATTGGTTTAAAAATTTTAAATGATTTTGTTTCAACTAAAATTAAATTTTTTTTATTTTGAAAAATATTTTTTGCTTCT
>MDTE01181857.1_pt1 | contig 44308 bp, 66 predicted proteins | sample 811231 | NCBI WGS metagenome assembly MDTE01 (sample SAMN05326651, study PRJNA326480) | marine metagenome | isolation source: seawater | place: Indian Ocean: Red Sea | collected 2010
CCTCTTCAGGGGATTTGATGACGGTCAAGTTGGTGCCGGGAACGTACTGTTTTTCAGGATTGATCAGAACAGGGAGAATCCAGCGTGTACGTTGCCCACGCTTGTCTTTCCACTCCTCGTAGGGGATTCGCTCGCCGTTTTCTTTCACGGGACCAATCCAACGCATCGCCATGTGGCCCTTGCGCCAATGTCGAGGCTGGTCGAACGAGAATCCGGGGGTTGACGTGATCTCGCGCTCTTCCCTCTCGCCAACTCGATGGAAAGTGGCCTTTGACCCCTTCTTGAGAAGTTCGCGGGCTGCTTTTCTCTCAGCCTTCTTACTCGCCTTCTGGGATCGGCCCCGTACCTTGTGTTTGGCCTTCTCGATGTCATCCCTGAAGTCTTCAGTCTCTACACTCGGATCGTCGGTGTTCAGGTAAAGAATCAGACTCAACGCAATCCGCAGCATCGCCACACTCAGAGCATGGCAACAGTCTTGGTTTGTCAACTCCCCACGCTTCTTGATCTCGCGTACTCCGGGGATTGTGTGTCCCCATCGGTACAACTCCAGTCCTTCCTCTTGGTAGTGAGGATGAACGGCAGTCCACCTCTGATCCCCGGGCTCTCCAAACGTGATGTTTGGGTTGGAAGAGCAGAAAAGACCCTTTTGCTGCTCGGGAGCCACAATCGCCTTTTCATGGATATTTTTGACGACATTTGCAAGAGACTGGGCCCTCGACTCGGCATTGATCTCGATGGCAAAGAAATACTTGTGGTACTTCAGTTGCTTTTGCACCCAAGCATCGGGTTCATGGGTGTCGTTGTTGCCTTCCAACTCTCTCTTCCACTCGTGGAGATCCCACTTATCGTGGCCTTCACCGAACTTTACACCCACAAACGCAAGGTGATCTTCACCACCAAGGGCAGGAGGGGCTTTGAGGTGGTTCACATAGAACCCATCTATCCACTCACTTCCCTCTAAGCTGATGTAGAAACACCCGTAGGGCAGCTTGAGATCATCAAGTTTGGTCTTACCCAAATCGGTGTTGACAAACATTTCAGCGATGAGAGGGGAAAGACTAAAAACCTGCTCTCCATAGTGAGCATAGTTGTGCATGGCTGCCTTTTCTTGGTGCCCATAATCATCGGCATGGCCCAGCCCAAAGATGCAAAGCTGGTCTAACAGAGCAAGGTAAGCCACCTCGTCTTGAGGCACAGACACGGGATCCGTTTCGATGGCCTCATCGGTAAACCCCCACATGTAGGTGCCGTAGAGTGCCATTTGCTGCTCGTCATTGGAGTGGTTTCGGGCCATTTCATTTAGGCAGCCTTCCGCGTTTCCAACGTGGGCTCTCCGCACACCAAGCCTGCTTATGGGACTGGCCCGGTCATAGTGCGGAAGTTTGTATTTGCGTTTGGACATCACCCACCCCCGGCAGCGGCCTGAATCGACTCCAACCACTCGATGAGGTATTTGGCGTATCTCCGATCTACCTCCATCCCACGGTAGATGAAGGTTTCCCCCTCGCACTCTTGGAGTGCTTGCTTGAGGGGGAGTAGGTCTGAAAGTCCGATTTCGCGTGATGATGTCTTGGCGCTCATGAGCGGCCTCCCTGAAGGATTTTGAATGGAAGTACATTGGTTGGTGGTGCGTCGATTTCCGCATCACTCAGTGGGTTGTCTCTGGCCTTGGCGATCAGCTTCTGCATCTGGGCATCGAACGCTGATTGCCTCACGGTTGGCGGCTTCATTGACCGGAACTCATGGAAAAGACCCACCACCGTGTAGGTAGCGGGCTCATCCTCAAACGCTTCCGCGAACTCGCTCCAAATCTCAGACAAGGCAGCGGTTGGGGATTGGTTTACGCCTCGGTCAAGGTCGGCATGGACTTGGAGAACCGCGATGACGAGGTTCCAAGCCCGATTGAAGTCTGGATCGTCGAACTGATAGACCCAACGGCCCATTTGGGCCTTGAATATCTTGTGATTGAACATGTGTGTCTCCGCATGGAAAATGGGGATGAGGCATCTGTACGCCATGCCTCCCTGCGCGTTCCCGCTCCCTCCTCAGTGAACAAGAATACGGCCATTGTTACGAAGGGCTTCAGCACGTCCTCGATTGAGGATGCGGCCTGCGGCCCGCTCCAACCCGGACTGATCGAAGAGATCGTAGTCCTGAGCCATTAGCGTGATGGCATCCACCGCACTGGCGAGTACGCCACCGGGCGCAGTCGTCTCATGCGTCAGGGCCTTTTGAGCCTTGCCAATCTGCTCCTTGGTGGCCTTCTCCCGGGTCAACTCCCGCTCCAAGAATGCGAAGGCATCATCAATGGCCACATCGAGGGCCATGTTGTACGCCTCCACAACCCCATTCGATTGGGTGCGAATCTCAGAGCATGCCGACTCCACTCCCTCGCGGATGCGGGTCGGATCGCCGTAATGACGCCACTCAAACTTCTTGCCACTCTCCCAAGTGCCACAGCCATTGGTACACCACAGCTTCCATGCCCCACCATTGAGGCCGGTTGTGCGGCTTCCCGTCTCGCTGTTCCACGCCTCAAACATGGGAACGGGCTGGTTCAACTCGATTTGGTCAAGTGGGGTATCGCAGAAGCGAACCCGGAATCCCAGATCGGTCATGCGGAAGTCAACCACCGGCATTTCAGCCAAGTCACCAGCGTGGTCGAGTAGGTCTTGGACAAACTGAAGGTTGCTGTATCGAGCATAGCCTTGGGAGACTTGGGCTCGGATGCAAGGATGCACGGTTCCGTCTTGGTCCTTGACGTTGGCGACCCGGAACATCCGGGGGAGGTCTGAATCGCGAGCGAACAGAGCGTAGGAGAGCGTTGAAAGTTGCTCACCCTTTCCTCCCAGCTTCGATTGGGCGATGAGGCCCGTACCAAAGCGAGGGGGAAGTAGGCTCCCACTGATCTGTTGGTAGGCATTCTTGTGGACCAGCATGGGTGGTCCTTCCACCCCATTGGGGCCCAAGAACTGACCCGTGATTCGCCCTCCCTTGTAGCTAAGGTGAAGCTGGCTGAATGACCGCTCGTGGTCACGAGGATCCTGCAAGGCATCCAGCTTGGCGAGGTAGTCCCGCACTCCTTCCAGCGATTGGGCCGTGAGGTCCAGATGGGTCGTCCCCTTTGCCACGAGCGTCCGTGAAGGGATCAACTGTGGCCCGGGACCGATGCCAGCGGGAGTACGAGATTCTGCGATATTGACGATGTTGCTCATGGCAACCTCCATGTGTGGGTGGAGACAACAGTGTCTCCGGGGGTATGACAATCAGGACTATACTGTAGGTCAGGACAGATTGCCAAGTCCTGAATCCAAATCAAACGGAAATCGACTCACCCTTGTGGGAAAGACGGATGGTCAACGAGGTCAATGGCTTGCTCCATGCACTCGCGGACATCGGCTGCAAGTGCAAAGAAGACGATGAGCGGTGTGATGGCGATCATTTCGTCCACACTCCTCAACGGCTCGGCCATGTTCATGTACTCGTCAGAATGGTGGGTAGAACGCAGGGCCTCCACAAACCAAGAGGGGTTGAGCACAAACTGGCTCTTCCCCACGAGGTCATAGAGGTCTGCACCCTCCTCTTCGACTTTGGCGGCGATGGTCACCACCTCCTTGGCGTAGTTGGGTCTACTCATCTGGGTTTGCCCTCCATGGAGACTGGCCCCGTTTGCGTCCGCGCTTTCCCCGCCGGACGTACAACCCTTCTTTCCGAAGCCGTACTGCTATCTGCGAGACAGCCCTGCGCGAGTCGGGTGAGCATTCCACACCGACCGCCGAGAGGAAGTCAGTGGGGCCTGTGCCCCGATTCCAGATCGTAGCAAACTCTGCCTTCGACATGGGGCAATACTTCTGGAATACCGTGCCTTTGGGGACCGGAATCAAAAGTGCCTCTTCACTCTCCTGTGCTGGAGGTTCTGCGTCAGCCTCGGCGGGCTCTTGCATGACTCGCAGCCAGTCCAAGCACTGGGCCTTGACTGCCTCGTCAATGATCCACGCTGCCGCGAGGGTCTTGGGTTCCTTGATGGCCTCGGCTGCCCAGCGGGCAACGCAGGCCATTTCGTTCTCGCTCAATGTCAATGTGAGCATCTTCATGCGTCACCTCCTGATGGTAGTACAAAGTCTGAAGTGTAGAAGTGTGTGTAGTCGCCAGAGTCGGGGTGAGCGTCATAGATGTAGCAACAGAACATCCGTCCCGGCTCTACATGATCGAGAGCATCCTTGAAAAGCATGAAGTCGAACAAAGCACCGTGGTGGCCATGGTTCTCTTCATAGTCTTGCTCATCTTTGTAGATGAGGACATTGGTGTTGGGTTGGTCCTCTGCGTCCACTTGCTGCTTGGCCCATGCCTGAAGTTCGGCCTTGGTCATCACTCACCTCCTTGCCCTGCTCGGGCTTGATCGAGGGCATCCATCCAATCGTGATACCCAGCGTTGATGTCACCATTCTCGTTGCGGTCAATCCGCTCTACGAGCGTAGGAACGACCGCTACCATGTTGGCGGGCTCACCGTATCCTTCAGTGTGCCACGACCGCTCCAAGCTAATGACGCGGTAGCCCATGCCGCCTGCGGGGACCATCGTCCCTGCCAACGATAGTTGGGGTTGCCCAATGAACTGCGAGGCAACTTGCTCCATGCGCTCGTAGAGGTCTTGCACATGAGCGAGGGTGCCGTCCCACTCCTCTTCCCAGAACATGGCGTCTGGGTCAGCCTTGGATTCGCTGGTCTTGGGGTTGGTCAGTGTCACGCAGTCGCGATGGCCCATCCCATTGGTGAAAATGACTTGGGCGACCAGTCGCCATCCACTCAACGTGGCTTCGTCGGTGTCAATGTAGTCTCCCCCGCGTGGAGGGACGTTCAAGACGAAGGACGTGAGTTGTTCTTGTGTGATCGTGCTCATTTGGAGCCTCGTGGTGTGTGTTGCACGCTGTCAATCCAGCGCAGGATGCGGGGGTTTCCCGCTTTGATTTCATCGTGGAGCCATTCCTCCAATCTGCGGGATGGACGGTAGCCCTGCCCAACTGAGAACCCAGCCTGCTCGGGGTTGAATGGAAATCCCCACAGAGCGCGTGCCATGTGGCACATGATGAGATTGAAGTCCATGTCATGGGGGCGACGGACACCCTCAATGATGGGCGCACGCATGTCGGCAAGATGGACGACGTGGACAATCTCATGGAGCATTGTTTCCAGCACCCCACCTCGACTGGCGCTACGACGGGCTGAGACAGTCACGCCGTAGCGTGGACCGCCCTTGCCACTGCTTTGCCAGCCATCCTTTCCGTTCTTGCGGAACCGGATGCCCGCATCGCCACAGGCTCCCTTGGAGCGCACTGTACGCTTCCACAGAAGGGCTGCGGTCATGCACTCGGTCTTGCCCTCCAAACCTCTGTGGGCTCGGCCAGCATTGAGTGCATCCAGCCAGTGGGAAGACTTGCAGATCTTCTCAGCGGCCAGCATGACGTTCATGCCGTGCAGATTGTACTGCTCGTCTTGAATCCAATCGCGGCTCACTCTTCACCTCTCGGTTGTGGCTTGTGCCACTTGTCTTGGGGGTTCCACTGCTCAACGATGCTTTCGCTCGCGAACAGCTTTTCAGGGACTTGATCTCCATGATTGAGGAGCAGGAGAAACATGCTCTTTGTCGGCATCTTGGCGGTCTTGACGGATGCGATGGCGATCTCCTCGCCCCACATTACATCGGCCAGCCGCTTCACATGGTCATACTGTTTCCAGCGAGCCAGCGATACGCGGATGGCTTTGTTGCAGAAGGATCGGGCCTGCGTGAAGGAACCGAAGTAGAAACGCTCTACCTCGGTCCCGTTCTCACTCAGCCCGGATGTCATTTCAACTCGGTACAGTTGCATGTCAGCACCCCAACAGCTTGGGGCCACGGCCACCGCCGACACCCTTGTTGATGGACATCCTACGGCCAGCCTTCACGCCCGCTGAACTACTCCCCACACCGCCACGGTATCCACTACCGATCTTGGGGTTCTTTTCACGCATGTAGTTGTCGGCGCGTTTGGACCGGCTGTCCAACGCCTGCACTGTGATGGCGGTCTCTTCGGCCTCAGTGCGCGTAGGAGCGTCCTTGGCTTCGGCTTGGGCTTCAGCCTTGGCCTGCTCTTGTTGCTGCGCCAGCTTGGTACTCAGGCCCTGTACAGCACCGGCACGGAATCGGTTCATCGCCTCACGCTTGGTCAGCATGAAGCCATCGACGTTGAACAGATCCTCACCCTTCCAACCCGAAGTCTCAGGGGAGAGAGACTTGCCGTACTTGCGGGCCTCAGATTCGATCTGACGCACCGCCACTTCGTACAGGTATTCCCAGACCTCAAGGTCCGATGAATGCCCGTAGCCCCACGCGAACACCCGGCGCTTGTACTTGCCCATGTCCTCGTGGGTTACTGGGTGCTTTGAAGTCCAACGCCAAGATCGCAACGCGCTCACTTGGCAGTGACGGGCGAGTGCCCATGCCAGATGGATCTTCCATGAGGATGTACCCACCTCAAACGCCAGTTCCATGAGCGGGTCTTGCTCAAGGATCTCAGTCTCTTTCAGACTGGCCATCGAAATGGCATGTTCACGCATCAAGCGTTGTGCTTGGGCGGCGGCCACTTCGGCCTCGTTACCCTCGCCGCGCTCGGCAAGGGTCATGAGTTTACGGATTTTGGATGCCATGTTGAAAGACATAGGAATACCTCGTGTGTTGGAGTCAGTGTGTGTTGTGTGTGTGGCCGCTTAGTCGCGGCAGAAGCTGATGGACCATGCAGTGCAGTCCTCAAAGTACCAACCGTGAAGGTCACAGAGGGCTTGCAGAGCGTTCCGGTAGGACTCGACACCCCATCCGTTCTCGGCTGAGAGCAGATCGTAGCCAGAACCATCGAAGACCAAAGACACGCCTTCGTAGGTCCGGTGGTAGGTCTGAATCTTATCGGTCACCTTGGTGTCTTTGAAATCGGCGTACCGGGGGTTGGTGCAGCTTGCAAGGCTCTCGGCCTGCCAGTCGGCAACCAACTGCTCAAGCGCCTTACGGAACTTGGCCTCGGAAGAGGATCGAGCAGGCTTGCCCTTCTTGGCGAGGAGAGCGTGAACCTTCTCGTTTACGGTCATGTTGACCTCGGGGTCAGCGTGCTCGACGTGGAAGTAGATGCAGTCCTGCTCGTTGGCCGGGACATACTCACCGTACATCGTGCAAGGCAGACCTTCGTTTGCCCGCTTCTCACCGACCTTGACGTACTCGCTGTTGGCGATGAATGCCTCGGCCTCGCTTCGGGTGTCGAACTTACCGAGAGTATCGAAGGTCTTGACGAAGACAACCTCGATGGGGAGGTTGAAGTGACCCAGAGCGAAGTCGATGAAGGAAGCGTCGGTGTTTGCGGTAGCGGAAGTCATGAGTGTGTGCCTCGTGAAAGTGTGTGAAAGCGCAGAACGCACCTCGGGCCAATCCACCCAAGGACTCTCAGTATGTAACCTGTCAGGACACATTGTCAAACAGGAGGTCTACTCACGCTGGGGCGCGTGCAGGCCACGTACACGCTACGTGCGTACCTACGCGCACGTACACGCGCACGAGGCGATCAGGTCAGCTTGCTCGCTTCGGCGTTGGCGCGGGTTCGGGTCTGGTACACTCCGTGCCACTCGCCCACTCGATTCCAGACATGGAACCCGTGGAAGCCCAGACCTTTCGGGCTGGTCCACGTCCCCAGCCACACCAGTGGCCTCGGGTAGACGAGGGGAGTGACGGGGGTTCCAAACATGTCTCTATGAATCGTCATTGTCTTTTGGGGTGATCGCCCCGGCGTCTATCAAGCGCACCGCCATTCGTCCAAACCAACCTTGGAGACTCCACGCCAGTCCAGTGTCAATGAGGTGTTGCCACGCAGACAGGTACTCCTCTTCGGTTTCAACTTCGGTAAGCCCTTCTGCGATGTCGATTGCTTGGCTGGTCGTCATGGTCTGTTTCTGTCCTTGTCAGAGGATCTGTTCTACTTGGTCAATCAGGGTATCTGCGATGTCCTCGGCGGCTCTGTCCATGGCATCCGGGTGAGTGAACTCGGCCCGATGGGACTTGACCCAAGCGGTCTTGTGGACCGTGACCCACTGGCCATTTTCCAGCCGTTGGATGACGGTGCGGAGACGGTTCCTTCGGGCCTCCAACCGAGAGCGTAGGGGCACAAGGCACACTTCGTCACCTCGTTCCAGTTCGGTCTCAATCCATCGAGAGTTACGACCCACTGTTCTTTGACCCCTTTGCGATGGCGATGGCGTTTGCAGCCAGTCCGGTCCCAAGCGTTGCCCATACGGGCACTTTGGGGTTCTCCTCCAACTCTGTGGGATCGTCGGGGTAGAAGTCGTCGTAGTCTTCCGGGTTTGGTCTGGTGTCTGACCCACTGAGCAAATCCTCCTCGCTGCGCTCGGAGGCACCGGGATTGGGTACTCTAATGAATGCAGCCTTGCCGTCACGCACTTCCACCTTCCAGTGTGCGTAGTCCCCGGCCAAGTGCTCTTCGGCAAACTGAAGGGATGCACGGACAAACTGACTGTACGTCAATCCCAGTTCCTTCAGCCTCTCCATGGCCGCCGCTTTCTCGCTTTCGGTCACGCGGACATCGGGCAGCTTGCAGTTGCTCTTGCGGCCCGCCCGAGGCTTGGGCCCTCTGAGATTCGTCCCTGTCCGGTCTAAACGCACCTCGACCCATCGGCGGGCCCTGTCTGCACTCGTGAAATCACGTACAGATGCCTTAGAATCGTTTTCCGTGCCCGTCCGGTAGATGTTCCAGCCCGACCCTTGGGGTTGGATGCGCCACCCCTCACGTATCCAGTTCCCTGCGTCTTGCTCCCACCCGGGAGGGGTCAAGGACCGATCTGCCATGGTGATGGCCTCTTCCAGTGCATCCGCAATAGGTGGGGCTTTGATCAAGTGGACTTTCCCTTTGTAGGTCGCTTGCCATCCCTCTTCGGTAAGAACAAGCGATAAGCGGTCACCACGCAGCGCCGAGGCCGATTTTGGGGCCCGGGTCCATTTCGTGTTGATGTCTGACATGATTCTCCCTCCTCGCCCCAAAGTATCTGTCTGACACAACCCTGTCAACTCCGGGTTGTGGACTCTACTCCACCTTGATAACCTTGAAACTGTTGCAAGGTGCAGACATCCCCTGTACCCTGTAGAACGATTGTAAGGTAGTGTGTTTAGATGAGAGAAAAGGGCGTCCATATAGGGCTCCAATCATCTTTACATACTACCTTACAACCTTACCTCCGGGTATACCGGAAAACTAAACCTCAATACAGTTTCAAGGAATGTAAGATGGCATCACGTAAAAAAGCAGATTTCGCCCCCTTTTCGGATTGGTTGGAATCCGTACTTTATTTCTCTCCCGCCAGCGCGTACACCTACTCCAGCCATGTGCGAAAGATGTACAAGGCGTGCCCTGAGATCACTTCAGAGGCTTTGGATAGCTTCTTGGAAGGGCAGCGATACCCAGCGCCATATCGGGCCGCTTGGAAACGATTTGGAGAGTGGGCAGGGTCCAAGGGGATTGATGTGGCGACCCCAAGTCCATCCAGTTCTCTTGGAAAGGGTGCCCAGCGTCTTGACTGCTCAATCCCTGACTCCATCTGCGATGACATCATCGAAATCAGCCAGAGTTCTCACATTCCAATCAGCAAGCTGGTCAACCTGAAGTGGGGGAACGTCGTCAAGCATGTCCGTAACGGGGCATGGGAGGTTTCGGATCCAGACGAGCCGGGTAGCTACTACCGGGTGCCCATCAATCCCATCCAGAGGGTCGAAGCGTGGGCATTCCCAGAGGGTCCAACACCGACTGACTCTTTCATCCCTGTGATGCCGGGTGGTGCAGAGCCCATGCCCTACCGGATTCTCACGAGAATACTTGCGACTCGTAGACGTAACCGGAGCCAACATTGATTCGGCGCAAGCGGCCCTCTTCTACCAGTGCGTCGAGGCTTTCGGCAACCGGCTTTCGGCGCATCTTGAGAGTACCCAGAATCTGCCCAATAGAGGCAACTCCACCTTTGAGTTCAACAGCTTCAATGACACTACGACGAAGGCGAGCATCGGGATGATCAGCAATCACTTCAGAGAGACCCAAGACGGACTTGATGTGAAGTTCCGCAAAGCGGATGCCATAGTCAAGTTCTGGGGTGTCCATGAGCCAAGGCTGACCACTCACTGGCTTTCCCCAGTCCCAAGCGTAGAGAAGGGCAGCCTTGCGAGCCATCGTGGGAGCCCGAGAACGGACACCCACGATCTGGTCGGGAAGCTGACGATCCGTGATGTCAAAGAACCAATCACTCCACAGCTTCTTTGCGTTGGGGGTGAGTCCAGCGCACCAACCACCCGAAGGGACCAAAGCCCGAGAGCGCAGAAACTCTGCCAAGGCTTCAAAGTTGGTCATGTCGCCAGCGGGATCGGGGTCCACTCGTTCACGCCGTCCGTACATGACGCACCAACGTCCCATGAATCCACCAGACCAGTCTTCGGCCAACGTGTACTTCTCCAAGTAGGGAATCGAGCATGCAGCCATGACCGAGAGGCGAGGATCCTCGACGCGGACACCCTTACCATTGGCCTTGGCACGTTGGATGGAGTGGCAGTCCCAGAGGTCGGCAAGCAGAGCCTTGATGGGTTCAAAATAGCCACGTTGGGCCGATGCCAAGAAGCGCCCAAACTCCGAGATTGGGATGCACTGGCTGGGGCTCCGAGCCAACGAATCAATGAGTCCTTCAGGGGAGCCCGGGAAGTCACCAACCAGTGGGCTCGCAGCCTCAAAAAGAAGGTCACGTCCGATGCCCAAAGCACTGGACTTTTGATCCTCCCCGGAACGGCCCGCCAACAGGGCAAATACATTGGCGCGGAGGCGTCCAGCGTAGTTCATCCCGTAGTCCAATGGACACGTCGAGGAGAGAATGGAGAGGGCTACACCAAGGTGGTAGCAAAGAGGGCTCGTCGTCTGCTTTACGGCATGCAGAACGTAGTCATGGACGAACCCGGAGGGAGGTACAGCATGGACAGCTTCATTTTCAGTGAGCACGGTGGGATCTCGGGGCAGGAAGTCAAAGTGTGTGTGGGGTCGTTGTAGCAAGTGATTTGTCATTTGACAAGGCGTAGCACTCGGAATGTTCTCCGGGTGTCGTTTGGTACAACGGTCCATGATACGCTGGCGTCACTTAGGAGCACACCAATGTACGGACCAACAGGAGCGCACGGACACTCAGGGCCCTCAAGCCCTTACGGGGCACCTTCTCTTTCCTCTTTGTCAGGATCGGGAAGGCGGGTACGTCGCAGAGCACGCCGTTTGGCCAGTTCTCGCCCACCAGTTGCTCCTTCTTTCGCCCCGTTGGCCTCTACCATCGCTGCACGAGCCAATGCAAGACGGTCCCAGCTTGACAGCTACATTTCTACCGTGCGCTCCAACGCCATCGCTTTGCGTGCTGCCGCCAATACAATCCGCAATAATGCTGCGCCGGAACTGAACGGGTACTTGGACGATTTCAGATCGTACTTGGCCTTCGTTGACTCAGTGGTCGTCGCATGGGATTTAGAGTTTGGAGACTGGCGCGACCGGGACTACCATCTGATCACCCGGCCCCGTAAACTTGGAAGTGAAAGCACCTCTTCTATTCTCTCAAACATTGGACTGGCACGGAATGTCTTCGATCTCATAGAAGACTACGCAGATTGGTTCTATCCGAGGGTCCGAAGCGAGATCAATGACATTTTCCGTCAGTTGCGGAGCACCTCAACCGCATTGTGGGGATTGAACTCGGCGCTCAGTGGCCTGTTCAACGACACACTTGCTCTCTACGACAATGCAGGAAATCTTGTCACAGCGGCCAATCGCTGGAACTCGATTGGGGCAGTAGCGGCATCGGATGAAATATGCCGAAGCTATCTCAATCACTCCAACTACCGGAGATTGAGAAGGCCCAGAAATCCCGGGAAGCACGCTGCATGGAATGAGACATGTGACAGATGGGAAAACCCCGACAACGGTGACTACGCATATTGGTCAAGAAGTGGTGACCCCCGGGGATTTGGCCCCATGCCTTCGCGCCTCAAGCGAGGCAAACGCTTGGTTGAGCCCGGATGCCTGCCCGGTGAGGTTTGCATAACAGCCCCACTCTCAGGGCCTTCTGTCCCCGGATTTGAGACCCTGAAAGATCTGTCAGGGAGCATCGACACCACACTGAACACAATGGTGGTGGACAACGTATTTATTGAGGCCCGACGCCTCCTCAAAGAAGTCCAAGATCTGGTCAATCTATTGATCGGTCACTTGAACTTCATCATGGGTGTTGCGGATGGCTGGGCAGTGCCCAAGTTTATCGAAGACGCGATTGATGATCGCCTTGAGCCCATGCGAAGTGCCTTGCAGGTAGTCGGTGAAAGCATCACTGTGAAGCGGAACGTATTGAGTGGGGCCCAAAGCTACTGGCGGTCGGGGGACTGGCGTGCGCGTGTGAACCCAGCTTTGACCACTGTAATCAACACAACCAACAATCTGGATAACCTTCGGAGCAGTGGAATCAGCGCTACATGTGGATACATCTACCCATCCTCCTCTCGCTCAAGTTCTACGCTGTCCCGCTATTGGAGGAGGCAAGGTGTCCCGGCCTCTTGTGAAGAGTCCAGAGGTCGTCCGTACATTTCTTGGGAACGGGAAAAGACTCCCGATTTGGAACTTGGACCTGTCGGCGGGGGCGGGGGCTCAACTCCGGGGATTATCGGAGGGAGAGGCCCAGCCCCTCCTGAAGTCGCAAGTTTTGGTTCCGTAGCACCCCAAGATTCGGGACTCAAGACATGGCAAAAACTCACCCTTGTTGGTGGGTTAGTCTTTCTGATTACGAGGTCAAAGTAATGAAGTTTTATGGACACTATGGAGCCCCGAGGAGAGGATCACTTCGGACACCCACGAGGGTAAGCGGTACGCCCCTTGCCCCGTCCTCTGGGCCAGTGGATGTCACTTCATCCGCTTTCGACACCGAAGACACGGCTGAAGCGAACATGAGGGCTCGGCGCGTGTCAAAGTACGACTACCTCCAAGAGAAGGCCCGCGATCTCAAAACCAGATCACGCAACATCAATGAAGACTTGGGTGACATCGAACTTGCGATGGAAGGCATGGTGAACGCATGGCGCGTCGAGTTGAACGATGCCGCTTCTCGTCTGTCTTCATTCAAGAATCAAGTCACCAAAATAGGAAACGGAACGACCACGACAGTCTTGGACTGGATTGTGACCTTCGGCGGGACCATATCAAACACGTATCTCAGTCCCAAACGAGACGTACAGCGTGCCCTTTCAGAGGCTCGGGATTCCATTCTGTCGATTGAAGGGCAGATCTCGGCCTTGAACACTTACCTCAACAACCTCTCCAAGAGGGAGAAAACGAGCCAGCTAAACAGATGGTCATCGGGCACTTACCTGAAGTCAATGGCCGAAAACGTGGCTCGGAGTTTTGGCATCGACCAGCGGGAAATGCTTCAGGGTTGGTGGAACGAAGGCCCCTATGCAAGCAGTTCAAGTGACTTCTACAACTACCTCTCGACAGGAGGGATCAAGCGATGGCAGCCGGTGTGCGATCTGTACAAACACCGCGTCGATCCCAAGTCGTGGAGCACCATCGACGCAGAGCGGGAACTGGGTCGCGGTGGGAGCGGCTTCTACGGCACTACAGTTGGCACGATGGGAGGATCATGGGGAAGCCAAGTCTTGTTCCGTCAGCCTCGCCCCGGCCAGCCCGGGTATGAAGCTGTCTCCGCAGCCGACGCAGATGTGTGGGGGGTTGCCAAGTTGGCCGATGGCTGTTTGGCTGGGAGTCCTTGTCCGGTCTACTCCTTCACATCGCCTACGACGCGGAATGAGGAACTGATCCGAATCCAAAACTACGCGATGTCGCTACTGACCCTCTCGCAAATAGATGCTCGGTTCAGAGACGTGAATGTTGCTTTGAACAACACGCGGACGAAAATCCGCACAGCCAAGACCAAGTTCACCCGACTTCACCGGGTATTGAAATCCAGTGGTCCCGTACTGAAACCCAAGATCCGTGCCGCCTTTGAAGCCACAGGAGGGCCCACCGCCCTCAAAGCAATTGCAACGTCAGCCGGGTCAGCCGGGGGTCCGATAGGCGCTGTTCTCGGATGGCTCACCGGGGAGATTGCAATCGGCTTCGCTGTACGCAGAACATTCAATGCACTCATCGCCGGTCCCACCTATGATCGGGACGAGGCAACGAAAGCAGAACGGGATTTGAGGAGCGTAAGAAGCATTACCCGAGCAGCTTTCCAGTGGTGGAAGACCAACACATCGTCATCATGGCGATCCGCACGACGGGCTCAAGTTTCCAGTGCGCGAGCGAAAATGTACGCATGGCGAACCTCGTACAACCAAATGGAACCTGTGCTCCGTGAAGTCTACCCGGAACGGTCCAAGTACCAGTGGCGCAGGCTGGGTGTTGCATCGTCATGCGACCAGCGCATGCCTGACTTTGAAATGCCCGGTGGATGGACACCCCCGGAAGTGGGCCCGGGTGCCGTTGGGCCTACGGGATCTGGTGGAGGAGAAGAGGGCGAAATCATTACCGGCGACCTGCCCGCACTCACAACGGCAACACCCTTCGGCTCCATCCAACAGCCAGCACCAAATCGGTTTGGGCCATTGACGTACAAACAATGGCTCATGGTCGGCGCGGGAGTGGCTGTCTTCTACTACTACAAGAGGAAAAAGTGATGGCTCGTAAGAATCCAGACGCCAAGAAAGTCTTCGTTCTCGTGGGGAGTGCCCTTGCGATGTACGTGCTCTACACAGGTGTTTACAAGAAACGAAGGCGCTGTGGTCCGAGGTGCCAACAACTGCGGAACATCAATACCACAGAGCATCGCCGGAAAATCTACGACATCACCAACGCACCCAGAATCGCTGACGTACAGCGAGGGAGGATCTAACGATGGCATTCGGAAAGTTGGAGCGGAAAGAAAACCTTGACCCCAAGAATGGGGCCAATGCGGTGTACTACACCGTCATGGTCAAAGGCGAAGGGCTGGAGACATTGGTAATCACAGAAAAGGAACTTGAGCGCATTCGGAAGCGGGCTCTCCGCAACCCTGAAGATACGATCATGGTTCCTTCATGGTGGGACAAGTTCAGTTCCGCATTCGTAGGAGTATTCTCATGAGTAGACGACGTAAGAACCCCAAGATGGGTGACATCCTGATCTACACTGGCCTCGCAGGCGTGGCTTTCCTCATCTACCGGGAAATGATGGCCCGCAAAGACAAGGCTCTTGTCCGTGATGCTGGGATGCGGGATCTCGACCAAATGCCCATGTACATGGATCCCGTTCCCATGCCAGTGGGCGAACCACCTCCTCCCCGCAGGGATGCAAACATTCCAATGTTCGATCCCGAGCCCATGAGGATCGTTACGGGAGAAGGACGTGGCGTGTCCCGTTCTGATCTGGACCCCAATGCTCCCGACATTTTCGGACGCCGCCAGATGGAAGAGAAGGAGGATCAGATCGCTTTCATTCCCCGTAAGATGACCTTGATCGAAACTGAGGATGAACCGTTAGACATCTTTAGTGGTAAAGCCCCGGTAGGCGGGTCAAAGGTCGATGATTTCTTCAACTACACAGGTAAAGGTGGCTCAAAGGTCAATACGTTCTTTGGCCCCCTCGTGAGGATCTAAGACGGTGGAAAACCTCGACAGCATCCTCCAAGGCATCGGAGCCATCCTGACAATCTTGATCAGCGCGTTTGCCGCGTTCAAGATTCATCGGAGTGGTGAAGAGGTGAAGCGTGCCGAGAAAATGGTGGATGCTCTCACGGAGCAAGCCCACGATGTCATCAAAGTGGAAGCCGAAGAGGATCACGAAGAGGTGGCCGAGGCGTTGAAAAAAGACGACAAGGCTGCGGCCATCGCAGACTTGTTCAATGACCGGGTGGACTAATGCTTGCGCTCTTGCTCGGTACAGCACTCGCTCAGGACATTCCGGCCAAGCCGGAACCAAACCCCCCTGTGGAGAATCAGTGTGAAAGAACGACTCCGATCTCAGACCCTTGCTCTGCTGTGGCTGTTCCAACATCACAAGCTGCGGACCTACTACAGATTGAAATCTGGGGCGACCAAGTGTACCGACACTATCAGACGGACTTTCAAGCGTGGGAAATCCGAGAGCAAGCCCTGAAAGCTGAGAACCAGAAACTCAAGCGCACCATCTGGATTCGGGCGGGCGAAGCCCTCGTGATTGGATTCGCTGCCGGGTACATCACCTACCACACGATTCAGGAAACACGATGATGTACGGAAACTATGGATTCATGGATACGGGAGGAGAATCTAATGAGTCAATCCTCCAGCGTGGGCCTCCCTGCGAAACCTCTCCGGGGATCTTAGACAAAGCACGATGGGGCCTTCACGAAGCCAAAGATTCGTGGTTTATGCTTGCATTGGGCACTGCTTTCATCGTGCCTTATGCAGTTGCCCCATGGGTAGGAAAAGCGTTCATGAAAGATGCGTCCTTCAGGAAACGGCTCTTGGTAACGAACGCTGCCATAGTCCTTGCATTCGCCGCCACTCAGTTTCGCTCGGGAGAAAGAGAGTGGAAAAATGCGTGTGAGAGTCAGCGAAGGGTGGCTGCTTACAGGCAGACAGATCGGTATAAAAAAAATGCTCTCCGCGATGAACTCGTACAGCGATACGAGGCACAGGGATACTCATTTGCAGAAGCAAGACAAAGGGCTTTCGATGATGTGTACAAGGGTGGGCGATGATGTACGGATACCCAACAGTCACGAACTACAGCATCCAGAAGGATGAGCCCTACCTTTGTGTCTCACACAAGGCCGAGAAAGATTGGGTGCAGCCTCTTCGATTGCTCGCGGGCTACGTTGGTGGTCCCATCGTGATGATCGCATCCCAGTACGCACCGGGGAAACTCGGACACGCTGCATTCGCAGCCGGATTGGGCATGAGCATTTGGAGCCTGTCGGTTCACCACCATGCCCAGAAGGAAATGGAGAAGCACAATGTACGGTAGTAACCACACTTATTGGGAACAACGGAGGCAAGAACAGAGGCAAGACCCGGAGTTCAGGGAGAGGGAGAGGGCGCATAAACGCCTGCACTGCCGCCACCTCATGGCTTCCCCACCAAAGGGGACAGACGCTTTGGAGGGGTTGGCCTTGCCAACACTCACAGGATCATTTCCAGCCCTTTTCTTTGGAGTAGGGATTGATTCGGCTGGCAGCGCACCCAAATGGCTCCCCGTTGCGTTCGGGGCCGCGAGTGTATTCGTCATCAATCCGTTTCTCATCAAGCTGGTGATGCGGAAGGCTCCCTACAAGAAACGAGTCATTGTATCCAATGCCATCCTTGCCGCCATTGGAGTCTACATGGGCTCCAAAGCGCAGAGCGAACGGGCACAGAGTCACAACCGACAAATAGCCGAGTGCCGCACATTTCTGGAGAAACACAATGTACGGTAGCGTCCCCCTCCGTCACTTTCGGAAAATCCATCCTTGGTTGACTCGATTGGAGACAGCCACGGCGGGTCTTCGTCAGGACATGGCCAAGCGAAACAAGGTGGAAACCTTGCGTAGTCTGGAAGACGTGTGGTTCTGGGTGGGCCGTAGCATGTGTGAAGTTCTCTCAGCACAGGACATGTTGGCTCAAGATCCCGCACTGGCGAAGCGAGCAGAAGCAGCCATGAGTGATGCCGCCCTCGCTGCATCCCAAGCCAAAGCCTATTTGGGAGCAGAATGATGTACGGAAGAGGAGTTCTACGATTCATAGATGACCCACGCTGGAAGTTGGAAGCCCAAAAGCGTGCCCAAGAAGACTGCCAACGCTACACCTCTACATCGTACAAGCTGAAGAGTATGGCAGGAGGGGCCGCCATCGCACCCTCTTTTGCGGTTTTCCCCCTCGCGATGGGGATGGCGCTGGGCGGTTCTGGTAACAAATACGCGCCGTTTGCTCTGTCCGCTGTGTCGGCCCTTACGGTTGTTCCGTTCATCATGAAGTTGCCTATGCGAAAAGCGTCTTACAGACGCAGGGTAGCCGTGGGCAACGGAATACTTGCTGTACTCGGCGCGGCTTACAGCCTCCACAGCACCTCAAAACACGGGAAACGTATGTGTGAAATGGCCATGGAAAGGGCTCGACGTAAACCACCCTCCGGGCGCGGATACCCCATCGGACGGCCAACACCATGATCAAAGCAGCCATGCACCACCTCTCCAAAACCGGGGTAGGCAAGAAGATCGGGTATGTCTACCTCTCAGACACACCGGATGGACTTTTGCTTGAGCCGGACCTACGAGAGATTCCACCGGGTCCGCACGGCTTCCACATCCACGAGTTTGGCAACGTAGAGCCCAAAGATGGAAAACCCGGAGGCATGGCAGGCCAGCACTACGACCCCGAAAATACAGGCGTTCATCTTGGTCCGTACAGAAATGGACATCTGGGTGACCTACCTCGTCTGACCGTCAGCCGTGATGGAACTGCAACGACTCCTGTTGTGGCTCCCCGCTTGACCCTCGACGAAGTGAAAGGTCTTGCGCTGATCATTCACAGTGGGAGCGACAACTACTCGGACAACCCTCTCCCCAATGGTGGGGGAAAGAGCCGCATCGTAGGCGGGATCATCACGAATGATTGTCCCTACTGCAAGACAAAGAAACAGACGGTGCTTTTGGGGCTGGGTGCCGCTGCCATCGCTTACATGGCATTGAAAAAATGAGTTACCGCGCAGAAATCGCCAAGATGCTGCGAAACATGCCGCCTGACTGGCGCAAGCAGTACCGAAATGCCCAACGCCGATTCTTTGAGGTAGGCGGTCCTGATTTGCCGGATGATCCAACCCCGGAAGAGGCCACGTTGGTACTCAACCTGACGGCGGGCGGGAACCTCTCAGCCGATGCAACGTATGGTCCCAACAAAGTACCCAAAGCGGTACGCGACGAAGCCATGAAAGGCGTTCGATTGAGTTTCAAGCACAACTACGGAGCATGGGATTTCATCGGAGTGGCCCGAGGAATCCAACTGGCGATTGCACCGGGAGTGCCGGACGAAACGATGCGCCGGATGCGGAACTACTTCATGCGCCACCGCAAAGACAAGCAGGGAAAGAACTACTACAACCGCAAGAAACCAAGCAGGGGCCGGATGGCGTGGCTCAACTGGGGCGGTGATGCCGGGTTCAAGTGGGTCAACAAGAAGTCCAATCCCAAGACGATTCCCATGGGGCGCTGCTACCCGTGGGCTTATCAGTACCTCCAAAAGCACCCAGACGCCGTGTTGGTACATGGAACCGTATCGGAGCCCTTTGGGAGCCCCAAAAGAATCGACCACGCTTGGATTATCCACGATGGATTGGTGAAGGACTGGCAGACCATGGAAGCCCACATGGGAGGCATCTACATGGGGAAGGGCTACCCATGGCCTGTCTACAAAGAACTGTGGTCGGCTCGACCCGAAGCCGAGTACACCAGTGAGACCATTGGGGATGCCCTGCACCAGTGCGTGATTGACGAAGGCCGGATGCACTATGGCCCGTGGCACAAGAACCGCAAACTGCCCAAGAGATACGGAACCAGTCCACAACGACTCAAAGAGTTGGCAGCACAACGCAAGCGGTATCAGAGGGGCACAGAGAAATACGAACTCCTCCCCACGGACGTAGCCGCCCGGAAAGCAGGAAAGGTCAAAGCATCGGCCTACACCATCGTGGCCAAAGACCGAGGATTGACCCTAAAGGGGCAGGACTTTGAGGACTTGGCGCGTCGTGCTCTCCGGTACTACGGGGCCAAAGGGAACGTGAAAAAGATCGCGGCTGCCTTGGAGAAGTCCTACGACAAGGGATTGGCTGCGTGGGCATCGGGAGGGCACCGACCGGGAGCATCAAGCCACAACTGGGCCAACGCAAGACTCAGTAGCTTGCTGGTTGGAGGCAAAACCTATTGGAGCACAGACGCCAAGCAAGCCGAGGTGTTTCCCGTCAAGATGCACATGGAAATCGAAGACCAGATTGATGATGTAGTGGACGAACTGGAAGTCCAAGGACGACACCAAGACGCAGCCTACATCGAATCAAAGGTGTGACATGGCGCGGTATGACCCGACGCACCGCGCATCCGCTGTAGTAGTGGTGGTCAAGAATGGAAAAGTCCTTCTCCTAAAGCGCGGTCCTACCGATGATTGGATGCCGGGAAAATGGTGTTTCCCGGGTGGTGGAATCGACCGAGGAGAAGGGCCGTTTCAAGGCGCTCTCCGTGAACTGCACGAGGAAGCAGGTTTAGTGCTAAAGGCCCATGACATATTGCCAGTTGGCATGATAGAAAGGGACCACACAACGATCTACGTTTTCATGGCTGAAGCCCCCCGGGGACGAGTGAGGCTCCTTGACGGGGAGCACTCCGAGTTCCGCTGGGTCTCACCAGACGCGATACACTCGTTGCGAACTATCCCCCTTGTCAAACCCATCATTCGGAGATTGAGCAACAATGGCAGGTCGCGTCCATCCTCCGAAACCGGGACATTCTGGACTCACTACTCAAGGCGGTAGTGGGGGAATCGAGGTCAAAGACGAAGGCACCTCAATCGGAACATACTCAGTCGTCAACTTCGTTGGAGGGGACGTTTCTGCGATTGCAGGAGTCGGGCAGGCTGACATCTACATTCCTGCGGTGTCTTATGCTTCCCACTGGAACACGAGCGACGGGGATACAGGGAACCAGAGTGTAAACGAATCCATATCTCGGAGCACAGCCCGTATTTCCACCCCCAATGGGGGAGAAGGAACGCCTTTCCAAACGGGTGGGTGGGCTGGGTCAAACCAAGCAGCTTCTCTCCAAACCTCTGCGACATTCACAACACCGGGGGTCACCACTGGATTTGGTGGGGATGCAACGGCTGTAGTGACGATGTTTGCCGCCGATGGCACAACGGTTCTTGAGACGTACACGACCCCCGCTCTCACAGGAAACGCAACGCACACATCGGGAAACATCAGCGTCACGATTTCAAGCTACGCCGCAGACGACAACCGATTTCAGGCAAAGATGAGTGTGACCGTCGCAGTAGGTGCTGTACTGACGGGGGCCGGGTACACCGGAGGTCGCTACAACTGCCGAGTGGTGATGAATACAGACACCGCCACAGACGGAACGGGACCGTACACATACACTCAGCCAAGTGTCTTCCTCGACACCAACCCCTCGACTCCCAGTGTGGGTGCTCTCACGATTGCGGAGAACAGTGCAACGACCAAGCACATTTCAGGGCTGGAATACTACACAACGGGGTCCACGTTCACAATCGCAGCCACGAATATCAACAACCTCAATGAGAATACTGCCCGGACTACCCAGAACCTCCGATTGAGTGCCACCGAGTATGCAATCGGAAACCTGAACCAGTCGCCTTTCGGCACGGGCAGTGCGAACTTTTCCGGGTACACAAGCGACAACAACAACACGGGAACCTCATACAGCAACAATGCCTTCACGATCAATCTAAGCAACCGGCGGTATGCGGGGACAGCGGCAAATGCGTCAGCTTTCGCTCGTGACACATGGTCGAATGGAGCCACGCGAAACAGTGCAAACGCCACCATTCTGGTGGATACCTACTCAGGAACTTCAACGAGCACCCTTGAGACATTCAACGACGAGGCACAGCGAAAAGAGTCTGACTACACGACCAACTGGACTTCAACGGCTGACCTAACGGCAGGAGAGGCCATGGTATACGGCGGTCAACTGATCAGCCCGGACCAAGCCTCTCTCAACAGTGGAGGCACCAACTCCAACTGGACAAGCTATGCACCGAATGCAGGAGCCCAGCCCAACTACACGGGGTTGACTGTCCCGGTCAGCTTCTATCGACAGTTCTTGGACAACTCAGGGGATCTTGCTTCTTTCACCCTTACCTTCAGTGGCACGTTCATAAGCAACGCAACCACGGATCTGGCCAACAGCAATCTGGAAATCTTTGTTCGGAGGATTGCGGGAAATGGGTCAACGGGCACCGGGGCCAACCCGCTTCGGCTGCACGGGAGCAACTACAACTTTGCAAGTTTTGATGACGGAGCGACGGTGAGCGGGTCTTACATCCGCGAATCCAGTTCATCGGGCAACACGGTGAACGGGACTTTTGGTGGATTTGCGGCTACACAGGGCATCTACATCGAAGTGAAAATCGTGAACTCCGGTATCAAGATTACGAGCATGGAGATCACGTTTTTCTAATGGCACACTTTTCAACAACATTCCACGTCAAACCTGATCTCACGCGAGGTGAGATACGCCTTTCCATCCAAGTCTCAGAAGCCCGGGTAGATGAGTGGTGGGTTCCTGCCCCGGATGTGCGGGAAGTCCTTGCCATGGAAGGCGTAGAGGGTTGGCGTGGAGAGGGTGCGCTGAAAGTCCGATTCAACCAAGGCACCGCCGATGTCGCCGTCTACGATAAGAATGGACATCGTACTGTCATTCGCGCCTTCCCCTCGGCGGTCAAGCTACTCCTTGCTCAACTCAGAGTGGCCGTTTCAGAAGTTCCAGAACAAGCCATCGAAGAGAGGGTGGTCATCAAGAACGCCAGCCCGGATGAGGCTGTGATCCGCGAAGCGGTCAGGCTTGCCTTGCAAGACGAGGTGGGGATGATGCGAGTGGGAGTCATCGACGCCCTCAAGATCGAACTCAAGAAAATAGAGGCTTTGATCAGTGCCATCGAAGTGGCCCCCGTTGTGGAAGTCACCGGAGTCGCGCCAGAGGCCGCCAAAGACGAAAAGAAAGTTGACGATACCCCCGTTTTCATCCCCTCAAGTGTGGGCCAGAAGGTCACAGAGGGATCAATCAAAACCAAAACCAAGAAGAGTGCTGGCGTAGATGACGCATTGAAGGCTCTCAAATCCAAGAAAGGAAAAAAGAAATGAGTGTTGGACTGGACATCGGAACAATGAATCTTGTGGCTGCGCGGCAGTCAGATGGAGGCGTGGAAACCAAGCGAATGCGTGATGCGTTTCTGGACTTGCCTGCCAGTGCAAAGAAGGTGCTGAAGCTATCTGGCGCAGACTACATCGAGGATGAAGGGGAAATCTTACTGCTCGGTGACCAAGCCATGGAACTGGCAGCACTATTCGGGAGAGAGGCACGGCGGCCCTTGTCGGCTGGTCTGGTTTCAGCCGGTGAAATGCAGGGTCTGGATGTCCTCGGATTCATGATCAAACACATCATCGGGGAACCCCAGAATGATGAGGTTTGCTACTACTCCATTCCAGCGGCTCCGATTGACGACAAGACCCGCGATGTCATCTACCACAAGCGAGTCTTTGAACGGATTCTCACAGAGCAAGGCTACAAAGCCCATCCCTCCAACGAAGCGATGGCCATCGTCTTCTCAGAAGCGGCTGACGACGGGTTCAGTGCGCTGTCGTTCAGCTTTGGGTCCGGTATGACGAACATCGCCATCGGCTACAACGCCATCGAGGCCATGAGTTTTAGTGTAGCGCGGGGAGGCGACTGGATTGATGGTGGTGCGGCGAAGGCAGTGGGAGGAACCGCTGCTCGTATGTGCTCCATCAAAGAATCCGGCATTGATCTCCGCAACCCCAAGAGCCGGGAAGAGGAAGCCATCGTCTTCTATTACAAGGAACTGGTTCAGTACGCGCTGGACTGGGTATCGTCTGAGTTCACAGATCGTGGCTTGGGTCAAATGGTCACAAAGCCAATCCCCATCATCGTGTCGGGTGGAACCAGTACAGCCAATGGATTCCTCGATCTGTTCCGCGAGGTACTGGAACGCAAGGGCAAGAAAATGCCGTTGGAGATCACTGAAGTCCGTGCAGCATCGGAACCATTCGATGCAGTAGCCCGTGGGCTTCTCGTGCAGGCGATGCAAGAGGACTAAGCTGAATGGGTTTCTCCAACCAAGAACGCATCAATCTCAACTCCAAGGCGCTCCAAGCGGGCGTCTTGGACGGGAATGCGTCTGCGGTTTGGTACGAAACCTTCTTTCCTTTTGGGTTCATCCTCGGAAGCGAGAGTGTGTTCACTCAAATGGCAGCGTTGAGGGCGTTGCCTGCGGCCAATCTCGCAGCGGCCCAGACAAACGCCTCCAACAACCCATCCTTGATTCAGGACAAGAGTGCGGCGGCAAATGCCGTCAGACTCACCCTTGTAAGCGGCACGAATAATACGACCTTTGCTGCTTACAGCACGTACAACGACACCACTTCTGCCCTCTTGGAGAACTGGCTGCTTCCCCAGTTGATTCCTCAAAGCACAGGGTCACCATCCAACGGATACGCGGTTCGGCTGTTCAACGGGGATCCCAACGCGGGTGGTACTGAGATCACGACTACGGATGGAACTACGGGCACCGGAGTCAACAAGACAGTCGGTTGGGTCTGGAACTATGCAAGAGGGCTGTTGCTGCTATCCAGCGACTTTTTCACGCAGACAGGGATCAATGCTGGAACCTTCAATCCATACGTCTTGGGCTTTCGGTACATCGGAACCACAGCCGGATCTGGTAGTTCTGAGGCATCGTCCATTTCATTCACGGCATTGGCCGGTGAAAATCTGGTAGCGGGGGACATCGTGAGGTTTGACACTTCGGCCAACCCGGGCCGTGTGCTCAAAGCCCAAGCCAACTCAGCGGACAATGGTGACGTGTGTGGCGTTGTGAAGGATGCAGTGAGCAGTGGAAATGCGGCGACTGTATACACGGTCGGATCGGTTCCCGTCTTGTTCCAATCAACCCCTGCAAGTTCTAATAATGGGAGCCGAGTCTACCTCGACCCATCAAACGCAGGAAAAGCGACGTTGACCCCACCTTCTGGCGCAGGTGAATCCATTTATTTGATCGGTCGTTTGGTGGGCGGGGACGGTTCCGATAGCACTCCAAATGTCGTACTGGGGCTGCAAGAAATCGCTGTACTGGGCTAAGATTGGATGGCTTTCCTCGCCTTCTTTCTATTTTGATTTTTTTGGAGACTTCTACTCATGGCTAACTTCAATACTATTCAGGTTGTCAACGCGGGTCGGTCGCGGACCATTGGAACCACGTCGGACAACCTCGAACTCGCACGAAATCTCATTATTCCAAATGGTGTTGGACTGGAATCCAAGGCCGATGCTGGAAGCGACGATATTATCGTCAAGCTGGCCGATGCGGCTGGTGCTTCTACCTTCTCAATCACAGACTCGGCTGACGCAGTTGTTGGCTCGATTGATTCAGACGGTAACATGGACCTCTCCGGTAACCTAAGCGTTACAGGAACCATCTTTTCTCGTGATGAAGAGCGAGTCCTTGTTGCGGACAACTTCTTGGACATCAACTTTGGTTACGTTGCCACGACTTTCGAGTCTGGTGGTATCGCAGTCAACTACCAAACCGTGGGTGCAGGTACAAACCTGAGCATCAATACCGCTGGTAGTAACGCTCTGACGTTCACGGCTGTCGCAGGAGCAAACCGTCCCAAGGTTGCATGTGCGACCGCTGGTGAGATTCCTGCGGATACGTTCGCTGAAAACGACATCATTCAGATCTCAGGTACTCCCAACGCTGAAAACGATGGTTTCTTCGTAGTTGACACGAACGCCGTTGCAGGAACCATTGAGTTCAAATCTACAGCGAAGACGAGTCCTGATACCGTCAACTTCAAGCCTGCTCAGAACAACGTCACTGCGGAAGTCCAAAACAACGGGACAGTAACGATCTCCAAGGTCAATGTTACGGTCCTCCAAGTCGCGTCTGACGGAACATGGGAAACCGCCACTGGTGCTGTGGATGGCGATTTCGCCAGTCCCGGTGACCTTGGTAGTTCAACTCTGCAAGAGGCGTACAACCTCGGCAACACCATTGGCCTGACCAATGGCCGGAACCTGACCGTGACTGCCCCAGGTGGAGCCGATACCGCAGCAATCAGCCTTGGTGCCGATGCGGCTTCAGACTTCACCGTCACAGGAGCGGCCCTCACACTGGCAACTTCTGGTACGGGTCAACTGAACTTGACCGCTGCGGACGACATGGTGCTCGCCGCTACGGGTTCTGCCGTTGACATTGACAGTGGAACCTTCGACGTTCTGGCAAGCAGCACCTTCAGCATTGACGGTACTGGTAACTCCAATGTGTCGGCTACCTCCGGTAACCTGACACTCTCGACACTCACCAGCGGTACTCTGGCTCTTTCCAGTGCCGGTGCTTTCACCGCAGGAGCGGCTGACAACTCCAGCATCGCTATCACGGGTACGACCAAGACCTTCGATATTGATGCGACGGGTGCAATCTCAATCAACAGTTCAGCCGGTACAATCAGCATCGGTGACGATGCAGTGGCCCAAGCCATCGGAATCGGTACTGCGGGAGCGCGGACCATCACTCTTGGTGGTAACAGCGCAACTTCAGTTGCCATGAATGCAGCGGCAGGGGCTACCTCGGTTGACCTTCAGGTTGCTGGGGTATCCAAGTTTGCGGTCAACGGTACGCTCAACAGCCTCGATGCCCAATACTCATTGGCCTTCGGTACGCTGGGTACTGCGGTGGCTCCAACGGCTGCAACGGCTATTGTCTTTTCCAACGCTTCTGGCGCAAACATCACCAAGGGTAAGATCGTTGCCTTGAATGCTTCTGGTCAACTCCAAGAAGCAGACTGCAACGGAGGATCACCCGGCGATTCTATCCGTTGTCCTATCGGCGCTCCATTGGCGCAGATTGACGATGGGTCGGCTGGTGCTGTCGGCGTCGGTGGAATGGTTCCAGTGTTCTGTGCCGCTGATGGTGACTGCCCCGGCTCTGACCGAGGCAAGCCTGTGTACCTGACCTCAACTGCCGGTGCGGTATCCACAACGCCCCCGTCTACTTCAGGCAACACGATCTTCCAAGTGGGAATCCTGCAAGCTGCATCGAGCAGCAACTTGGCCTACATCTTGTGGCAGCCACAGTTTATCGCAGACATCACCTGATAGGTTTTCCCTCACTGTTGGTTTACTCGACCACAGTTCCCCAAAAGCCCTCCGGTTTCTCGACCGGGGGGCTTTTCTTTGATATGGTGCATTTATGTCAACTGTCACAGCAAACACGACCATGCAGATGGGGTTGGGAGAGGCGATGAAACGCCTGATCGCTCTCCACACCAAAGTATCCAATCGGGTTGCTTCTCCAGAGGAAAGGCAAGAACGAGAAATGATCCTCGACGCCTTGAACGAGATCAAACTCGACCTCGGCTTTGACTGCAACATGGATGGTGTTCCCGATACCGTGGCGATCTTCGCTCAATCAGCCGAAACAGCATGTTGCCGTTTGATTCCTGCGGATACCTCACGCCGTACCCCCTCCAAAAAGACTACGACCCGCAAAAAACCGGCTACGCGCCGGAAGCCCGCTGCTGCACGGAGAAAGAAATGACACCCGGACTGATTGAACTTGTATTTGCCTACGGCATCGCCTTTGGTGCCATGAACAAGATGCCCGACTTCGTGTACGAGCACCTTCCGCGATTTTTCAACAAGATGCTTGCTTGTGCTTACTGCACTGGATTCCATACGGGGTATTTGGCCTATTTCGCGATCAGCCACGACGACATCGTGTGGCATCATGCACCCATCTGGGCATTCGCCTCCAGCGCATTCACCTATGCCGCTGACACCAGCCTTCGTCTCGCGGAAAGTCACACCCACATCGCCGGGGAAGACCAGTGATGGAGGGCGGCGATCTCGACACTTTTATCACTCGGCGGGAGTTTCAAGTCTTGGCCGAAGAGTTACGCCAACAACTCAAGGTGGACATCCAACGAAGCCACTCTGAGCGTGAGCGAAACAACCTGATTGCACAGGGCAGATGGGCACCCCCACTCCCAGAGGAGAACAAATGAGCGACCTTGAGACACAAGCAGAAACCCCAACAGAACCAGCCGCCGAACGCGCACCGTTGCCTAAAAGGATGCTGGATGTAGGGGGTCAGTACCTACTCCATGGAGTGAAGCAGATTTTGGTGGAGAACAAAACCTTTGTACTGACGCATGGATCGCCCGATGACCTCGACGGGGCGCACTTCATGGTGGCAGTTTCTGTAGACCCTGAAGTCAGCCAAAAGATCATCGACTCTTTGAGCATCGAAGGTGAGGAGTAGATTGTCAGGACAGATTGACACTTCAATCTCCTCTTGATACCTTCTCCGCATGGGAATCGCCTATCCAAAATGTGCCTATGTGGTGGCTCACGCAAATGTGGGACCACTTCGGGAAGAGATCGTAAAGCTACCGGGGGTCAAAGTCTTCGGGACCAAGCTGATCATTCCGCACCACGCCCTTAGCAACGTCCACCTTTTGCTTGGGGACACTCAGATTGCTTCCGCTGCATGGGTGGGAGTGCCTCCCGATGAAACATCGTGGGAAGAGGTAGAGGCCACCTTACGAGCAACGGGAGAAGTGCGAGAGTTTGTCCTTGATGGCTTCTTGATGCCCTACCAAAAAGAAGCCTTGCAGTTTGCGTCTTCACGGAATGGTGTCCACTTCTGGCACCCGACAGGGGCGGGGAAAACACTGACTGGAATCTTGTGGGGTCTGTTAGCGCCGGGGCCATTGGTGATCGTCACCCGTGCCGCCTCACGGTTGCAGTATGGCCGAGAAGTTGAGAAGTTCACCAACATCCGGCCCTACGTCATCCGACCCAAGGGCTACGTGCGAAAGAACGTGAAGCCTGAGACCTTGGAAGAGTATTGGGAAAAGACTCCCCGGCCCATCATCATCGTCGGCTGGGAATCGCTTACGTCCAACGTAGATCGATTGATAGATTTGGGAGCAGCGGCGGTCATCTATGACGAATCCCACCGGGGGAAGAGCAGCCAGCGATGGGAAGCCATTCCCGTCCCAGAACCTCCCGGGAAAGATTCCAAGTCAGACGCTGAGTTCATCAAGGCCCAAGTACAGATTGCCAAAGAGCGCGGAGGATTCGTCTCCGACCAAGACGGAACCCGCGTGATGATGGTGCCTCGCAAGAACACGACAATGAGCGCAGCCCGATTGGCGCAGTCTTGTGCTCGGAGGTGCTGTACCACTGCAACCCCCATCAAAGATCGGGTCCGTGACCTCTGGGGTCAGTTGGATCTCGCAGAGCCTCATTCGTGGGGAAACAAGAGTGTGTGGATGCGAAGGTATGCCGATGCCAAGCCGGGAATATACGGGGGGATGGATACAACCGGATCATCCAATCTCGATGAGTTGAGGGACAGGCTCATGGGGTCGGCCCATAAAATCGACTACCACACCACACATCGAAATCTCCCGCAGAAGAGAAGACAATCCGTCTACATCGCACCCGAAGACCAGACAAAAGCCGCAGGCGGTTTCGTGAAACAGATGAAAGAAGCTGCCAAACGAGGGGCCACCGCATTACTGGAAGTGAAGCTGGCGCAAGCAGCCAGTGGCAAGCGGAGAGCGGTTGTCGGGCTTATTGAAGACCACCTGTACTCAGGACAGAAGGTGGTGGTCTTCACGGGCCGTAGGAGGGACTGTGAGGAACTGGGAGACATCATCAAAAAGTCCCAAGGAGCCAAGAAAACCAAGGCAACGGTGTGGGCGGCTCATGGAGGCCAGTCTACAGCGATGCGTCAGGACATCGTTGATGATTATATGGCTGATAGTGGCCCATGCGTTCTGGTTGGAACTGGAGACGCTTTCGGAGAAGCAATCAATCTGCATGACACAGACGCAGCCCTCTTTGTCATGCTACCTTGGACTCCCGGTCAGATTCGCCAGTGGGAAGGCCGATTTTGCCGACTCGGGCAGCAACGACCCGTAGTCATCTACTACGTTATTTCAGAAGACACGGTGGACGAGCACGTTGCCGATAAGCTGATCGGGAAACTCCCGGCTGTGGAACGGGTCGCAGAAGACTCAGAACTGGCCGAAGCTGCTCTTGCAATCGGCGGCACCGAGAACACCGAAGCACTCGCAGATTCAATCCTCGACAAGCTGTTGGAGGACGAATGAAGCGCGACCTTGTGGACAGACTGGCTCCTTTCTCCGGTCTTATTTTGCTTACTTTACTCTTTGGCGCTCTTTTCCTCTTGCGCTGCGAACTGAAAAGGCTATCAGCCCCGGCCCCTGAGACTCCCATACATGAATGATGATGAACGACAACTCGTATTTACTGGCCCTTCACCTAAAGGGTGGCATCGACTACAACTATTTTTGGAATGCCCCCAGCGATACGCATGGAACTACCTCGGTGGCCTCAAAGGAATCGACGGTGATTCGCCGCCTTTGGTCAAAGGTTCGCTCATTCACTTAGGGCTTGCCCAGCACTACTGCCGCCTGCGCGAGATTCAACAAGGGAAAGACCCGGATCTCTACTACGATCCCATTGAAGCCATCGACATCATGGGAGAGGCCCAAGGTGGGGCGTGGAAGGATTTCGGCCCACTCGCCAAAGACGTGATGGATGCGTACCTGCACAAGTGGCGTCACGAGAACATGAAGGTGGTCAGCGTCGAGGAACTACTGGAAGCGAACATCGGAGGACATCGGTTCACGGGCCGGATGGACTTGGTGGTGGAAGACAATGAAGGGCGAATCTGGATTATCGACCACAAGACAACTGGACGATTGCAGGCCCAACAAAAGAGATTCTACTCAGTGAGTGGTCAGATTCTCGGCTACCAGTGGCTGGGTAAGCTGCACTATGGGGATCGGTTTGGCGGGATGCGCCTCAACATGATTCAACACGGTGGGGATTTCAAGTTTCAACGGTTCAATGTAGAGCCCGCGCCGAAGCTGTTTGAGAAGTGGCCCCAAGCTGTTCAAGATGCGGAAGAGGGGATCGCCAAACTCATGGCCGAGAACCGTCCTGTGGACCAATGGCCAGTGGCTCCCAGCGAACTCGTTTGCTTCCACCGATACGGTGCTTGTAGCTTTCTTGAGCAGTGTAAATGGGGGCATACGGAGATACCGGAGAAAAGTTAGTCCGACACGCTTGACAGTTGACAAACCTACTTGTTACGGTCCCTGCACACACTGACATTTTCTCCCACGGATTCTCTCATGCCCAATGATCCCACATTGGTCTGTACCTATGGCCCTTCTGGGTCTGGTAAGACCACCGACCTCGGTTATTCCTTTCCCAACGCAGTCTTCATCGCTACGCGAGGGGCCTTGCAGCCCATTCGCAGCCTTTGCGGATACGAGCCTACTCAACTGGACGCAACGACGATTGACGACGCGACCAAGTTTCTTGAGAAAATGGCCAAGGTGAAAGACCACGATTTCGACGCCGTAGTCGTCGATGACTTCTCATTCCTCGCTGAACAACAGTTCGCCGTATACGACAAGCGATTCAGTGGATTCACCCTGTGGGGGAAGCTGCGAGACGCCGCGATTTCTTTCCGCAACGCGGCCCGCTACGCGAACGTCCATGTCATCTTGAACTGTTGGGAACAACCGCCCAAGGTAAAGCAGGATGGAACGCGGGTCCGTGGCGGTCCCATGCTTTCGGGCAAACTGCCTGAACAGATACCGGCGATGTGCGACATGGTGTTGCGGTGCGGCCATGAGCCCATGCGGAAGCCGTGGGCAGGCGTCTATCACTGCAAATACAGCACAGACTACGTGATGAAGGATCGCTACAACGTAGTGTCCCGATTGCACCCCGCTCCGATGAACCTCGCAGAGATTTTCCGGGCTGCCGGTCATGCCGTTTCACGGCACAAAGACCTCGGTTGGCAAGAGGAGATCGTCGAAAAGGTTGCACAGGATCTCATTGACGGGAATCCAGTTGCGGAGACTGTCAACACTGCTTACAAGGAACTCCTGAGTGGCGGGGTCAGCACCCACGCCGCCCGATGGACCATGCGGGATGCTTTGGATCGCTCTGTGATTCAACGCGCTCTTGCGGCTCAGGAGGATCTTTTTCTTTCATAGCGTGCGGCTACCACGCCTGAATGTAGCCAAATCAATGTCCAACTTTGGAGTAAACACACATGGACAATAGCAACCCCAACTTCTCGTTCACTACCAACCTCTCTGGCATTCGCGCTGCTTCTGGCGGCGGGATGAAGTTGCTGGAAGGGTTCTACACTGGAACCGTTACCGACGCATTCCAAACCACGTCCAAGAACGGGCGTCCCCAGATCGCAATCAAGGTCACCCTTGGCGGCAAGTTTGAGGGGATCGTTCGCACTGCTTGGGTTGGCATTCCTCAGAGCGCAGACGACAACGTGCGTTACTTCTGGCGTGCCATCTTTGAGAGCCTTGGCTACAGCCCCGCACAGATCGATCAAGGTGACATCAATGTCTCCCGTGAAGTTCTGATCGGAAAGCCTGCCTCGATCTACTACAAGCCCGGTGATCGTGACATGGGAATCTACGAGGAACTGAAGTTCTTGAGCCCCAACGACTTCGCACAGCAAAAGGCTCAGTTTGATGCCGCTGCTGCGGCCCCGAACTCTGCCCTCGGTTCAACAGGAGGGAACACCGGAATCGGTGCGTCCACTGCTGCTCCTGCTGCTGCGCCTACGAATGGTGTGGGAATCGGAGGAAATACTGTATCCAAAGAAGGTCTGTTGGCCGCTTTGAATCGGTAGGGAGAGAGACTGGAAAGCCGCAGCGGGAGACCTCAAGGCTTGACTGGTAGGAGAGACTACCACCTTCCCCCTCGGAGACTTGACATGAAAAGTGCTGCACCTGAAACCATCCTGAACTGGCTGTCCGCTCTCGCAGAAGAGGAGGGCAACGAGGCTGAACCCATTCAACGTCTGGAACCCGCTGAGTTTTACGACAAGCACATCGTAGGGGTGGCCTACCGTTGTGATTTGGGGCCAGTGTTGGCCTACAACCTCCGGGGAATCCTTACTGCTCACATTGAACAGGATGGAATGTCCGTTGAGGAGGCCGAAGACTATTTTGAGCAGAATACATTGGGTTCATGGGTCGGTGAAGGCACTCCTCTGTTTGTGGACACGGGATTGCCGGACATGGACCTTTCCGATGCCTCTGTATGAGTACAAGTGCCCCAAGTGCAACAGTCGGAAAGAGGTGCTGCAACGCTTCGATGCTGCCGCTCCTGACTGTTGTGGGTCTCCCATGGCCCGCCAGATTTCGCGCACCAACTTCTCCCTGAAGGGAGGGGGTTGGTACAAAGACCATTACGGGCTCAAGCCCACCACCCCCTCAGATTCTCAGGATTAGACATGCTTTTAGGACCAGATGGCCAACCCCTCCCCGACGTGATCGGAGCGCCCAAGTTGGAGGAGTTGAAACCGTTCACGCCGGACGAAATGAAAATGGTTGCAGAGCCTCTGCGTCAGGCCCTCTCCGCAGGCATCGACATGATGTCCCCCTGCAACGTGGAGTTTGGAGTAATGGCGCGTTTGGCCGCTACGGTGATCGCCCTTCAGGCCCCAATGCCCACCATCGAACGGGAAGAGGACGCAGAAGGATGAGTCGCTGGTTCAATGTCGATTCTTACGGCAACTACAAGGGGGGAGTGCCTGACTTCAAACGTACTACTTCAGGGGACAACCCAGAGCAGCTTGCAGAGTATGCAATCAACAACATCACTGATTGTTTCTTGCGCGAGATTGGACGCCACCCCAAGCGATTGGAACTTGAGTTGATCTGGTCGCGCACCTTGAACAAGATCAAGCCCATTCATATCGAGCGAGACCCTACTTCGGAGATCCTTTGATGGACTGGGAAGACTGGGAGTTAGCGTTCGTTTTCGTGGCCTGTGCCTTCTCCCTGTATTTCGTATACGCTGCCTCTTCTTTTTTTGAATCTTGGTAACTACCCATGTCTGAGCCTTGGAATACCGACGTACTCTTTGCATCCAAAAAACAGGACTGGGGCACACCTCCTCACGTTTTCCGGTATTTTGATGAGAAGTACCGCTTCCAGCTTGATGCGGCGGCAAGGAAAGACAATGCTCTTTGTGAAAGGTTTATTGGCCCAGAGGAAGACGCCCTCTCCGTACCGTGGAAGGCCCAAACTATTTGGCTCAACCCGCCCTACGGACGAAATGTCGGAAAGTGGGTTGAAAAAGCCTACCGAGAAGCCCAAGCAGGGCGAACAGTCGGAATGCTCATCTTTGCCAGAACCGACACAAGGTGGTGGCACGAATACGTGATGAGGGCCAAGCTGGTCTACCTCATCAAAGGCCGAATCAAGTTTGTAGATGGCGAGGGCAACGCAACCAGTCCTGCCACTGCTCCAAGCTGCTTTGTCGTCTTTGGCCGTTACCCTCCCACGGAAGGCCCCCGGTTTATCTCTTTGGACTTCGACAATGTACAACCCTGAAAAAGAAGGAGCGAGGTGTTCTGTCTGTCCTTTGCGGATGCACGAAGGCCCCATCGCGCCAGAAACCCACAGGACAGCGAAAATAGCCGCTGTGGGGGAAGCCCCCGGGGAACATGAGATTCGCGAGGGAAGGCCCTTTGTAGGTCCGTCAGGCAACATGATTACCCAGACTGCGTTGCGCTCGGGCCTCAAACGTAACGAGATCCATTGGACAAACGTGTGTTTGTGCCGTCCCCCTGAGAATGACATGGGGCGTTTTCTCGACATGCTCCGAAAGGAAAACCGGAAGATCGAAAAGGAGAACAGAGAGCGCAAGAAGGTAGACAAGAACGCTCCTCTTCAGCCCTCCATCCCCACTCCGATGGAGTGCTGTGCTCCTCGTCTCCACAAAGAACTGAGCCCCTTCGCTCACATTCTGAGTTTGGGAGGTACAGCGGCCAAAGCACTGGTCAACCCGGGGATCTCCATCATGGCCATTCGGGGAGGTCCGACTGAGATTGAACGTGGCGACCGCGTGATGAAAATCATGCCCACATTACATCCCTCCTTCGTGATGAGGGCTCAACGGTGGACGCATGTGTTCCGAAACGATGTCCAACGTGCGGTGCGATGGTTTCGGGGAGAACTGGGATGGGAGCCCCCCAAGGTGCTTTATCATCCAGACGCAGAAACTCTCCGTACCTTTCTCAACGACCCATCTGTGCCATACTGGACCTACGATGTCGAGACAGATGGCATCGAAGCCTTGACAGCCAACCTGCGTTGCATCGCTATCGGTACTCCCGAAAGTGTTGCAGTGGTGGGCATTGAAGGCATCCAAGGTGGAATCTTTTTCTACTCCCAACCCGAACTGGCGAAAGTCAAGGATGTACTGAGAGAGTTCTTTACTGACCCCACGAAGATCAAAGTGGGTCACAACGCCGGTTACTACGATAAACTCGTTGTTGAAAACCAGCTTGGTGTGACGCCCCGGCCTGTTCTGGACACGATGCTTCTGCACCGGCTCGTGGAGTCAGAACTACCGCACAGCTTGGGCTTCGTGGGGTCCATGTACACCGACGCGCCCTCGTGGAAGACAGACCGGGAAGGGAACAAGAAGGCTCTGGGTGGGGAGTCAGATCACGATCTGCATGAATACTGCGCCTACGATGTCGCCGTAACAGCGGCGGTGGTGGATCCCCTCTTTGATCAAGTGAAGCTACGCAAGCAAGAAGAGGTCATGTCTTGTGACCACAAGTTGCAGGAAATCTGTGCTGGGATGCACAAGGTCGGCATGTACGTTGACCAGAAAAGGAGGCTGGAGTTTGAGAAGGAACTCATGTCCTCTTTCAATGAGCACCGGAGTACCCTGCAAGACATCACAGGTCGTCCTGATCTCAACCCGGGCTCCGTCTACCAACTTCGGGATCTGTTGTTCAACGATTGGAAACTGGAGCCTCCTGTTGATGACAAGATTCGTTTCACGGTTGCCGGGGATCCCTCCACGTCTGACGATGTGCTGCGAGCGTGCATGACGATCAAGACGCTAACTGACCAGCAACGGGAAGCGATTGGACGCATTCGGTACTATCGGAAAGCCCAAAAGATGCTCGGCACCTACGTGACCAAACTTCGGTACAACACCATGGAGGCGACTGGCGGCTGGGATTCAGATGATACGTGGGATGAGATCGAGCGTAGGCGTGAGCATGGTGATCTCAAGGTCGGCATTGTAGATCCTGCGACGGGGCGAATGCACCCCGGATACAACGCCCACGTCACAACGTCAGGCCGTTTGAGTAGTTCCAAGCCCATCAATGCTCAAAACTTCCCATACAAGCTGCGGAGCATGGTTGTCGCGGCCCCGGGCAACGTCTTGGTTGGCGCAGACGCAGACCAGTTGGAGTTGCGGATTGCCGCAAGCCGGTGGAAGTCGGAGAAGTATCTCCAAGCGTTCGCGGATGGTCTTGATCCGCACAGTTCCGTGACGGCCTACGCCATCTTTGGGGATCGTTTCGTGAAGGCAGCGGGGAGCGACTACCCGTGGAAGACGGGCCATCCGTTCAAAGGCAACGCCAAGAAGCTGAGAAATCTGTCTAAGTCGGTCCAATACGCAAGCCAGTATTGGGCCACCGTCGAGACTGTCCATCGAGTGATCACGCAAACGGAAACAGACAACGGGGACGGAACCACTTCCCTGCCCTATCTCAAGCTGTCACTGCGAGAGGTTCGCATGATGCACGAGAAATGGATGGCCGGGGCCAAGTTCGACGCAGGATGGGAACGGGAGTTGATGTTGTGGCGCTCCAATGGCTACCTTCTGGAATCTGTGATGGGCCGACGCCGTGACTTTCTTGACGGGGAAAATCCCAATGAGTTGGTGAACTTCCCAATCCAAGCGGCTGGTGCAGCCCTCATGAACATCGCTATTCTCCGTCTCTTTGAGGAAATCCCCTTTGAGAAATGGGGACCGGGCACAGGCATCATCAATCAATGCCACGATTCGATTGTTGTCGAGTGTCCAGAGGCCGAAGGCCCCAAAGTCGCTGCACTTCTTGAGGAGTGCATGAACCTTACACACCCATCACTCCCCGGGGTGGTGATCACAGCCACAGCCGACATTGGCCACACATGGGCCGAAGTCTAAGGAGCACAACACATGACAGCACGACCTACCCTTGACGGCGCATCCCAAGATGCCATCGACAAAATGGAGGCATTCATTGATGGTTTAGAAGACCAGATTGAAGATCTCCAAGAAGAGAACGCCATCTTGCGCCGTCAACTGGCCATTTCATCCCCCAAGAACGTCAACACGCTGAAGGACAGCTTGATCGAATACCTCGACTGGGTTGACTCTCCGAACTCTTCAATGAGTGAGCGCGGAATCTCGATGATCAAAACTCAACTTCGGGACGCATTGGACGATGCCATTCGGGAGTTGCGATGAGCCAATACAACATCTTTTTGGCCACCCCCAAGGGGTATTCCGATTCAGCGAGAGACGAGGCGATGCAGGCCGTCAATCTGGCGTTCTGCAAGGCTCTTCCCTCATCCAAGATCAGCATTTCAGAATCCAAAGATGTCTTTGAGGACAGTTTTGCGAAGCTGGGAGGTTGGGACGAATGGACAACCCATGTAGCGACGGGAGTGGACTACCAAGACCGGACACCCCTGTTCAATGCCATTGTCTGTGTGGACAAAGAGGTGGGAAAGGCCACTTCTGACATTGTGAGAAAAGCGTTGGAATCACGCCGGATGGTTGCCGTATTAGACGGGAAAGGATCACTGGAAAGGGTTACTTCAGTGTCCTGCGTAGATTCTGACAACTGGCAAACTGGCTGGCGCTTAGATACAATGCAGTAACCACCACGGAGATAGAAATGGATACCCCAGAGGATCTGATGGAGAAGGCGCGGGAGTTGGTACTGAAACTCCAAGCCGCTGGGCATTCGCCATCGGACATCGCAACGAAGTTGAATGGACGTGTCTCAAGCCGAACGATCTATCGTTGGGCGAAGGGCGAACATGCTCCACAGCAGAGAAGCGATTTGATTGCACTGGAAAAGCTGGCCGAAGGCTTGACTGCGTAGCACCTAAGTTTGCCTCTTGGGTTGGCTTCACGGTTCTCAGCGTGCCATAGTTGGCGTGGAGGGATCCGTGAAGAAACGCAAGAATGGCTTAGTCAAAGATGCCGTAGTCGGTACGCTCTCGTTGGGGACTATCGGCGCGTTGGGTCTTGCCGGTTGGGTAGCATTTCGGCTCTACGTGCGTCAACAAGTGCAAGTTGAACTGGAAAAAGAAGGTTTGTCCGAGACAATCGGCGCGGCTGCCGGTGTCGCTGGTTTGGTCGGTGTGAACCTCAACATCCCACCTTCGATTGCACTGGCCAAGTCGATTGTTCCCCTGTGGTCTACAGTCATGCCAACACGGGCTCTCTGTGACATTTCCGTGAATGGGCGAGAGAGCAAGTATTGGCCCTCTGATTACCGCCGACCCAGTGCATTATCAAGTCTGGGACTGGAGCAGAAGGCTTTCGCAGAACTGGGTATGGAACTCAAATGCGGGGGAGAGGAGGGGTAGATGACGGATTCAATGATCACCCAACTGCTCGACTTCGGAGCCCTTGGTGTTTTTGCTGGCTTCCTCATCTGGCAGTACCTCGGGATGCAGAAGCGTCTGGATGCGATGTTCAATCGCTTTACCGAGCAGTTGGACAAAATCAACGAAGACTACGATGCGCGTATTGAGGGGATGCGTGTTCGATACGATGCGGTCATCAACCAACTCCGCGACGAAAATGCTCAAGGCCAAAAAGAGTTTTTTCGGATGCGGCAAGAAGTTCAGACTGAGGTGGTGGACCGGCTGAATGAAAATGCCCGGAAGTTGGACGATGCTCTGCGAGAGATTCGGGAGTGTGCGAGAAATGTCTAAAGATATGGTGGTCAAAATCTTGATCTGGTCTATCCCCGTGATTTTCGGGGCTGGGGCCTTTGTGCAAGTCGTTACCTCCGACACCGCTTCGCTGGGTGACCTTCGTGAGAAAGTGGAAGCACAAGGGAAGGCATTGGCTACACATGAAGGGCTGTCGGGCCATCCTGTCTCCCAGACACAAATCCAACACCTTACGGTGCAGCAAGATCAAATGATGCAAGAGCAAAGGGCCATGCGGGACGAGCAACGGGACATCGCCATGGATCTCGCTGCCATCTGCCAAGCCACCGGAGCAACCTGCGGGAGTCGGTGATGGCCCGGTGTGGACGCTGTGGGCTGTGGGAGAAGTATCCCGAAAATCACCACGAGCAGAAATGGGCCGGGGTCTGCGTTTGGTATCAAATGCGACTGCAAGACGATGAAGTGTGGGAGGACAGAAAATGTCCTGACTTCTTTGAGCGGATTCCGGGGTTCCACACTCTCGACCACTTCGACTACAAGTGCAAGCGTGACGAGTTGGGGGATGCTTTTCGTGAAGCAAACTCAGCCCGGTTGCTCAGTTGGATTAGCTTGGGTGTGGCGGTGTCGGCATTGGCCGCTGAAATGCTGAGTATCATGTGAAGTCAACCGGACAGAATATGTCCTGACCGGGTTTGACATCTATCTCCGCACCAGCTACAAAGAGGGCACACACAAGGCTTTGGAGGCCACATGCACGTCAAACACATCGAAAGTAACATCAAGGGTGGGGTCGATCTTCCATTGGGAGAAAAGACCCTCATTGTCGGACCCAACGGACAAGGGAAGTCGGCGGTGGTCAATGCCATCGAACTCGCCTTGGGGGGATCGGCGTCGGACATTGTAGGTAGGGACGAGGTGAAGCGGGAAGCGGATCTGTTGGCCTTGACCCAAGGGGAAAAACTCACGGCTACAGCGACGTTGGAAGACGGCGACACGGCTTCCATTGAAATCCAACCCAATGGTCGAGGGGGCGCGAAAAAAGCCAAGATGACGGGCGATGTCCTTGCCTCTTTTCCTGTGCGGGATGTTCGCGCTGCTCTTGGGGGAAGCCCTGACACTGCACGAAAATGGCTCTTGTCTCGTGTTGCGTCTTCTGTGACCCGTGAGGATGTGTTGGCTTGGTTCTCTCCCGAGGGGTCTGAACTCTATGGGGTGATGGCAAAGCAACTGCATGGCAACGAGATTGACAAGCTGTTGGGAGTATTGGCCTCGGCGTCTTCGGATGTACGGTCGAAAAAGAAAGAAATCAGCACCATCAAAGAGGTATTGGAACGGTCAGGGTCTACCCTTGACACGGAGCCCACCGCAGCCATGATTTCGGATGCAGAAACGCTCACCCAGAAGGCGCTGTCCGACTACGAGGAGAGCATGAAAAACTCTCACTATGAAATGGCAGAAGAGAACGCACTGAAGCTGGTGAAAGAGGCCGAGCAAGCGATTGAGGCCCTTGCGACCGCTCAGACCGATTGGGATTTGGTCAAGGACTTGACTCCACCGGGAGATCGGCCCACGGACAAACAACTCGATGTTGTAGACCGCATCCAAGCCATCCGGGGCATCCATCAAATGCACACTGACCTGTCCTTTGATGGTTGCTTGGTCTGTGAGCGCGATGGCACCATTGACCACGCCAATCTGGCCCACGAAAAGGGCGAGATCATTGAGGGAATCTACGCCATCCAAGAATGGTGGCGGGTCTATGATCAGGTAGCAGGGGCCAAGAATGATGCGTCTACACGGGCTGTGGCGGCTGTTGAGGCAGCGAATGAGGCCAAAGCTACCCTACAGGGCCTAAGCAAGCCTGAAGAGGAGGGAGCGGACAAGAAAAGCCTCTGGGAAGCCGCTCACATGAGAGAGACGGCACTGAAAGAAGTCTCAAAGCAGTGGAAAGTGATCCGAAGCCAGCGGGACGAAACCCGGATGTTGCGGGCTGACATTTCCAACTTGGAGGAGGTGATCGACGGAGCCAAGCAGGCCATTTCTCGATTGCTCAAGAATGCCATTGATTCGTTTTCCAAGAGTGTGCAGGGGTATCTCCCGGCATCGGACATGTTTGAACTCCGTTTGGAAGAGAAGGGCAAAGAAGTGTGCAAGCTGGGATTCAATCGTGATGGATTTCTCCATACGGCACTTTCCGGGGCCGAGTGGGCACGTTTGACGTTGGCCATCGCCTGTGCAGCCTCCGAGAACACGGATGGGCTTCGCATCTTTACCCCTGAAGAGCGTGCGTTTGACCCCGCCACCCTGCGGGATGTCATGGCGGCACTGTCAGAGGCCCCCGGGCAAGTCATCATCACGAGCCCCATCAAGCACAAAGGCCGATTGCCCAAAGGGTGGACGGTCATTGATCTGGAAGAGAAGGCTGCGGAAGCGCATAGCACCCCTTCATTGGACGACGCATCGCCCTCATTGGCTTGATGAGGTAAACTGACCCCCGGAGGATCACATGGCAGTCTCACTCAAACCGGCAGTTGGCATCCAAGTAGTGGTTGGCAGTGCGGGAAGCGTCACTTCTCCCGCCACTGCCCCTTTCAACAATACTCATACCATCGTCATCCTGAACAACACGGCAGGGACCGATGGATATGCAGCGTACCAGTCTGACAATACTCAGATCACCGCGACGACTGGCATGGTGATTCCCGGGGGGTCATCCCTCACACTCTCAATCGGTTCCAAGTCCCAGCGCCCACAAGACGGTTCTACCCTCCGTTTTGACGGGGCCGGGGCCGTCAACTTCCAGTTGACCTATATCAATGGAATCGACTCATGAAAGCGGTCAAAGTCAAAGTCCGTGTGGATGTGCGCTCTTCGGTCAAGTCTGAGGGTCAAGGTGAAAACGGGCAACGTCAAGAGAAGCCCCGCCCGCGTCCCATATCCGGCTACAACCTCAGTGCGGGGATCAAGTAATGGCCAGTATAAGAGCCTTCCGAGCCTTCAAAGAAGAAGATCCCTCATCCCACTATGAGGTAGTGTCCGCACTCCAAAGTCTGAGTGTCCAGATCGCTTTATTGTTCGACCACTTACCTCCCGGCTTGTTGAACCGGCAAGAGATCACGCAGCTTTCCAATATCCAAGATCGGCTGGGCAAGTTTGAAAAACTTGGCCATGATATTGAGGAGGACCACGGAATCGACGCCTACGCCTACAATCCCCGCCGAAAACGACGGCGCTAACTACTCGTCCTCTTCCAATGCGGAGAGGATCATCTGAGTCACCTTCTGCCCAACTGCATGGGCGAAAATCTGCTTCTGCATTGGGTTCAAGTAGCGAGCACAGTTGTACAAGTCCTTGAGCGGGATGCGGGCTGCAATCTGGTATTTGGCACTGGCCAGATTCTTGCCTTGGACTTCCACAAACCGATCCGCACATTGTTGCGCGTAGTGGGCACTGGCTGCTTCGCCCGCGACGTTCGCAGCCCATGAGAATGCACTCTCAGCCATACCGGCCCATCGCTTCCATCGTTCATCGGTGCGGAAACCTCCTCCGAAGCTATCGCGGGCGGTATCCGTTGGCCCCAGATCAGGTCGTTCCCTCTCAGCCTGTTGTTTCAGTCGGAGGCGAGATTGATAGTCAATCCCCGGATACTTGGTCTGCATTTGGGAACGGAGGCGAGAGGCATTGGCCTTCTCTCCGTCCATACCACCTTCAGCGAGTTTATCTACCTTTGCGTATCGGTCCAGTAGTTGCTCGCTGTATTGCATTTATCCTCACGTTTTCGGGCTGAGATACGCCCAAAGCACCATGGCGGCACTGGTTCCCATAAGCAGGTATTGGGTGGCCTTGTCTGAAGGGCGCTTTTTCATCACAGAGGATGCGATGAAGACAGGTACGACCGGCAACAAGGCACCTATTGTAACACCTGTGGCTGCCTTGGCACCATCGGCCAAACCCGCTGCTCCATCGGAGATCGCGTTACCCACGGAGGCACCAATCAATGGTCCCCACCCCTTGGGTACATTCAGTTTCTTGGCGATGTACGAATCCAGCCCTACTCCCGCCGCTGTCATGATGACGAGCAGTCCATTGTCCACGATTCCGAACTTCAAGAACTTCTTGAAATCACTTTGTCCGGGGACAGTCTGACCCAACGCACCATAGCTGTAGCCCTTACCCGTGTACTTCACGCCAGGACCAACGTGCCAGCCGGGTCCGGGGTAAATGGGGCCGGGAAGGCCACCGGGAGGCTTTACTGGTCCGGGTGAACCGGCTGGCACTGGACCAAAGGCGGGACTGTTGGGCAAGTGAGCGGGGCCAACAGGACCACCAGACATCGGAGCCTCACGAATCCCTCCATACAACTCTTGGTGAAGTTCTTGGGACGACTGGCCGGGGTTGGGGACGACTCGCATTGTCATGATTTACTCCATATTCTCGACTGCATCGCGCAACATCCCGGCATCCGGGTGGAGGTAGCGTGCAGTGGTCTGAATGCTCTTGTGACCTAAAAGGGCTTGAACGGTACGCAGATCTGCGCCACGGCGAAGTGCCATGGTGGCAAAGGTGTGTCGCAGGACATGGGGAGTCAACTCGCCCAATGCTGGATTCTGGTTTCTCATCTTTCGGCATACCTTGCGAACAGCCTCGGGACTGATCGGGCCTCCAGAATACCCCGTAAACAACCAGCGGTCGGGATCATAGAGTGCCATGTAGCCCTCTAATGCCTTCTCAGCCGCCGAACTGAGGGGGACAAATCGTTGCTCATCGCGCTTTCCACGGAACAAAATCCCCTTCACACCACCTCGACGGGTCAAGTCGGATCGTTGCAAGCCGCAAATCTCTGAAATGCGGAGACCTGTACGTGGGAGAAGGCGCAAAATGGTTTTGACCGGATCGTCCTGTTTCTCAATGACCACGTAGTAGAGCGCAAGCTGCTCGGTGGTCAGACTGTCGCGTAGCCCACAGGGCCGTCCCTTGGCCTTGGGGAGCATCGAGTCCACTTCATCGGGGGTATACCCCTCCGAAATGAGCAGATGCTTCACAGCGGCCCTCAAGGGCAAAACAGTACCGATAGGTGTCCGGGCGTGCAGTTTGTCGTGCAGCCAACTCACAGGGTTCTCTCCTGCTTGCTCCAAAATCCGGGCGTACTTTTCCCGTGTCTCTGGCAAGAGGCCCTGTCGTTTGAGGTGGCTATCCAAACTCATCTATTTTCTCACCAGCAACAGGGCGATGCCTGCACCCGCAGCCAAGAACACCCATCCGGGGATTCCTTCGGAGGACTTTGCAGCTTTTTGGGCCATGGCTTCAGCCCTCTGTTGCGCCGCTGCCTGTTGTGCTCCAACTGTCATTGAGGGGGCCATGGGTAGTGGACCCATCGGCTCTTCTACCAGCTTTGGAGGAAGGAACCCCCGTCCGGGGTCAGCCCGGTAGTAGACACGGATTCCCTCGGCTGCTCGGCACTCCACGTACTCAGGGTTCAGTTTGGGAGGGGGGCCTCCCAGTCGTCTGGGGAAGGGGGAGGGGTCTGCATATTTAGACAGAGAGTCGCAGGGTGATCCGAGTCTTGGACCCATCGGCACCTGTCTTGGACCGAAGCCAGTAAGGCCCATC